>Ga0214545_1008167_pt1 | contig 16922 bp, 7 predicted proteins | sample CNSS4metaG_FD_160064 | JGI IMG/M metagenome (GOLD analysis project Ga0214545, IMG submission 160064) | Root nodule microbial communities from cowpea collected in UCLA plant growth center, Los Angeles, California, USA - CNSS4 | ecosystem: Host-associated > Plants > Roots > Nodule | place: USA... | reverse complement strand
AAGTTTCACAAATTTTCTGATGGTTGTTAAATTACTACAAATCATCACTCTAGCTATAAATTTGTGGTTTTACTTAATGGGAGTTAAATGCTTATAACAGCAAAAATTAAAGTGGAATTAGGGACTATGACAGTTTATAAGTAATACATACATAAAAATTGTGAAAGGTCAAGTAAATCTTTGAAAAGTCATTTAATTTATAATCAAAGTCATTAGAAGTTATGATAATGCCACATCATTCTTTACAACATTTTTTTTCTTTCGTAATTGTATATTGAAAATATTTTTAAAATATTTAAATCTTCAATCGGTGATATTTATGATATTATCTTTTTTATAAATTGACAACATATAATATTTGGATATCACCATAGTGACATCTTTATATTTAGATATTGGGACAACAGCTGAAGTCATTTCTCATGTGCTACACATCAAATGAGGTCCTTGCATTTTGTCAGAAGCCAATTCTTTACAGGGGCCACTTAGATTTAAATCTGCCTTTGTATTGAAATTTCATGATTTTTGAATTACATGTGACAATCGAAGTGCCAACAAGATTTCAAAATCTTTATTAATTGTTGGGTGCATGGCAATGTATTTCGTTAAGTTCCTTCAAAAATGAATGTTTCTCTACCAGTGATGAGTATGTTTCTCATAAGATACTTTGTTTACTTGTTTTTTAGTATGAGTATCGTCTGCTTAATGAATGTGAAATGGCATCTACCTTTAAATTTAAGAAAACCTTACTACAAGCAATGTCTGGAATACTTCTTCATTTTGGTTAACGATGGGACAATGGTGTAACCATGTTGAAATGTTGAAATGTTAATTAGACGAAATCAATTCTTGTGACTTTGTGGGATAGTCGAAACAAGGTTTGGACTTTGGACTTCGAACTTTTTGAATGTTGTTTATTTCCATTTGGAATGACTTTATGGTTTTATTTTGAACACATAAGTTATTTCTGAATTGATATTAATGTTAATTCAAATATGTTTTGGTGTAGTCAAAGTTTGATATAGAAGAACGTGGTAAAAAATGGGTCTTGCAAAGTATTGGTTCAAGTTGGAGGACTCACAAATGTCACTTGAAAAAGAAGTTCTTCAAGCCAAACATGAAGGAAGAGTACAATTTAAAGAATTGACCATCCATTATTCCACTTGAACAGTGGAAAATACTTATTAAGTTTTGGAAATCTAACATGGCTAAGGTAATAGTAATTTATAGTTTATTTTTAGCTATGTTATTTCCTCCTTATGTGATAGAGGTGCTATTTTGTTCTGTTTGTTGGTATTGGATGTTAATTCTCATATTAATTAGATGTTGAATTGTACATATTTGATCTTTTTTCCTACCTTTTGGTTGGGTTACTTTCTTACTTTGTGATTAAATTTTTCCTTTGCTAATGTAGTGTTTTTATTTTAAAGGAACGTAGTGAGAAGAATAAATTAGCAGAGCATAGTATACATTTGTCCATACCACTGGATCAAAAATCTTTGCAGAAATTCGTAAAGAAGAGGTAAGAAAACTAGTTAAGGACAATTTTTCTTGTGCTTTTGTAGGAAAATTGGTTGAACTAATCTTACATATTTTAATTTTAATAGAGGATGAAGAATGTTGATGCTAAAGAGCCCTCCCGTGTAGAAATGTTCCTTTTGACACATAAGTCAAAGAATGGAAATAAGACAAAGGATGGAACAAGTAGAATTTTTGTATGAACATCTCTATCATTTATACTTAATTTTGTTTGACACTTATAATTCTTTCAAATTAAGTAGATGTGCTTTGATTTTCAGTCAGAGCTTGAGGAGGCCATTACTTTAAACCCTGAAGCAGAGGAAAGCACAACTCAGGATGATTTATTTTCCCAAGTCTTGGGTAAAGAGAGACTTGGCTTTGTACACACATATCGAAAAGGGGTTGCACCTACAGATTTATGGGGAACTAAGTCTACAATTGAAATCCAAAAAATAATAGATGAAGTAAAAAGGAATGCTAGAGTAGAGATACAAGAGGAGATGCAAGTAAAATTACAAGAACAAGTGGAAGCCATCAAAACTGAAATGTTTACTACTTTTAAAACATTTTTGGCTCAGCTGCAGACATGCTTTCCAACAGTAGCAATTCCAAAATTTTCTAGCATGTGGAATCCAAATATAAATGAAAGAGATATGAAGGTATGGTTTTATTTAACATCATTTTAGGTCATTGTTTGTTCGCTTATTGTAAATATATGCATCCTTGTAAATTTGTTTCATTTTTTTCTCTTCAAATTTAGGACAAAATTAACTCTCATAGGAAGAAAAAGCGGAAGGAGGAAAAACCTCAAAGGAAACATGTTGAAAGGTAAATTCATCACATCTAACATCAATTAGTTGTGTTTTTAGTTTGTTAATGAATTTTTAAAATTGATGTTAATTATCATTTTATAAATTTTATAGTAAATCAAAAGAATCTAAAGCAAAGAAGGCCAAAGTTTTAAAAGATTTAAATATGCCCGAGCATCCTCCCACTATGTCTCCCAATATAGTAATTTTTTATTTGTTTCTTTACATATGATAGTAATACTTGTTTTTACATGTTTTCCCCTTCCCTTATTATTCATTTATTCATTTCTTAGTTAATCATTTTCCTTTGCATGTATTTTTCATACTTCAAGACATGATTCATATATATTTAATCATTTTCCCTTCTTGTATTGTTTAGTTTTTAGTGTATTTTCCTGTTGAGATTGAGATTGAATATATTGTTTGATGTGTGTATTGAATATATTACTTGATGTGTGTTAGGGGTTAAGTCATGAATATTTAAACAGGCAAATTTTTGTGTTGATTTTAGTTTATGTGTTGAATTCACAGGGTAATCCTTGAAAAGGTATTCACAAACTAGTGGATCCAAGCCTTGAAGAAAGTTATCCAATTGAATCAGTTCTGAAGGTTAAAGCATTGTTTTTCTTTCAATAATAATTTAATACAATACATTCAATTTGATTTTCAAGATGGTATAAGCCTATTTATTCTTAATTATGTTTTTTTTACGGACATTGAATGAGTTGAAAGCAAAGACACCACAAAAAGGAAATTTTAGTGGTGCTAAGCTCAAGAAAAGTGGGAAAAAATAAGGACTTTGTCATGGTTGTGTACATTACTTGTATTTGCAATTGGTTGAGAACATATTTTCTTATTGTTGCAAACTTTTTTTCTTATTGTCACAGACTTTATTTGTTGATGCCTAGCAAGTCATGATGCTAGTACAATTAGGTACTTGTTTGTAGCATTTTATGGGACAATTTATACATAGACAATATTTGATTTGAGTGGATACAGTATTCAGAAACTGTGGTTGTATTCAAATGAAAGAATTAGAATATTTTTGTGCTTGCATTTCTCCTTTGGACTATTATCTCCTTTGGACTATTATGAAGCCTTTTCTCTCGCACAATTCACGTTAGGGGCTAGAATGCATAGTATCAACAAGAAGCCTAAATTGAATTTTACCTAAATATTATCGTAGGATTGTTTCAATTTAAAAAAAAAAAACATATTATCCTTATTTCTAGATAGATAAATTAGTAACAATTTTAAAATGTTACAAAAAGACAATTCATAACCTTTCTTTGTAAACTAAGATAATTGGTAACATTCATTTAAATGTTACAAACTATATAGGTAACATTTTTATTAAATGTTAGAAAATGTATTGGTAACATTTTTCAAATGTTACAAAAAAATTAAATTCACAACATTTTTCAGATGTTAATAAAGATGTTAATTGGTAACATTTTTAGAAATGATACTAATAATATGTAAAAATGTTACTAAAATATTTTGGTAACATACACTATATATAACATGTGATAAATGTTACATTTGCAAATAGTAACATTTTTTTAAGCTTTAGCAACATTTTTTTAGATGTTATTAAAAGTAATATATGTAATAGTGTTCACAACAGAAAGGAAAGATAAAAGGGAAGTGCAACAATAAAATAAATTATAGAAAACTTTGGAAGGTTCTAAGAGGTAAATTTATATCGTGATAGATGTCATCATCATATCAAAACTAAACCTCGTTGCTGACTTCACCAAATTTCTCCTATAAAAGGAGGAAGGAAAGAAATAAAGGGACATGAAAGAGAAAAAAGAAAGAAAAAAACAACATACTTTGTTATGCAGAAGCAAGAGAGGCAAATGTATTCATGAAGCCTCCATGAACACATGCCGCATTAAATTTTCCTTGTATTTAGGTTAGAAATTATTTTTCCTCTCTCTTATGAGTTAGGGTGTCTAAAGGCCGTAACCTAACCCTTTTTCTTCTCTTCTTATGTTGGACCACCTCTGCCTATACGCGTGAGTGACTGCAGCACCACAGTATTTTGTTTTTTATACCATACTTTTATTTTATTCATAGTTTTATTTCCATTCTTTGTAAATTATTCTTTTACTAATTTTTTTTATTATTTTATTTTTTAATACTATTTGAAACATAGAATAAATTAAAATTCAATTTAGTAATTTTTTTAATTTTATTAAATTAAATAAAAAATACATAACTTTTTATTTTTCAAAAAAAACATTCATTTTTCTCAATTTAATTTTTATATTTTGTAATTTCTAGTAGAGACACTCTCTTCTTCGGTCACCACTTCTTTTGGTACAAGTACGTGATATATGATATTGTTTAAGAGTTTCTTTTAACTCATATTATTTTATTTTCATCTTTTTAAAACATTCTTTTATTACTTTTCATTTTTTTTATTATTTTCTTTTCTATATTTCATAATTGTAAATTAAGTCTAATATATGTTAAATTCTAACCATTTAAATTTTCATAAATAATTAACAAAAAAAATTTTTCTTCTTTCTTAACAAAGAAAATGACTTCAGTTTTATTACAAAGCTAAAACTAATTCTTTTCGTAGGTCGGATGGTTACTCAATCAATACATAATCTTGGTCCAAAAAATATTTATTTTATTCTTAAATATTTCTTGCTGAACTAATAATGTGAGGTAATATTAATTGTGGGAAAACTTCAATGAAAATATATATCTACAATTTATATATATATAAACTAATAAATTAATAAATAACATTTATTTTTATATAATAAAATATAGCGATATATATATATATATAATATTATTAATGTCATGTCCAAAATATGTATATAATTAAAAATATATATTAAAGCAAATTAATTACATATATAGTATTTTTTTTTCTCCACGAAAACCTAACTTCATCTCCATGTATAATGAATTTTTGAACACAAGATATTTGTTCTGAGAAAACTTCTTTCTGTTTTATTTCTACCTAACAAACCCAAAATTGCATGTTCTGTGTGTTTGCATAAGTTACTAATGTGTCATATGTTTCTTAGTTAATTTTATTTAGTTTTTATTTATATAATTATCCGGATAAAGTAATATGTCTATTCATTAAGTCTCATAACTTGTTAATAAATATATTATCGGAGATATAATTTTTGAAAATCTAGTAGACTAGTATCTGATATAAATTCATTCAAACTTATCCTTTTTTTTTATATATATACATTATTATGGTACAAACTGTAAAAGATAAACTTGTTAATTAAAGAAAATTTTGTGAACTTATATGCAAAATTTTATTATTTAAATGTCAACCTTCCAAAGTTTGTTGTATGAAAATATTTGTTATGTATTTATTTTATTTTTAATATGTTATTAGGCTTAAAGAAATTTTTAGTCTCAAATATATGACTTTTTCCAGTGTTTAATATATTTTTTTTATAAAGATACCTATTAAAGTAAAAAAAAAATGTTTTAGTTTTTTATATTATAATATTTTACGGTTTGAAGAAGTTTATGAATAATTATCTTTTATTTTATTTTCTTATATAATTAATTAATTTAATTTAAAATTATATATTTGGGTGCTAAATTAAATATAATTCTATCTAATGTTTTGATATTTTTTTAAATATCATGTAACAAATATATTCAATATAGTTAAAAAATATATCTAACTTTTTTTTTAATTCTTTTTTAAATATTAAAATTTGTTTAATTATGCACAAATATGCACATTAACATGAGATTTATAGTGTATTTTTTTATTTATTAGGTGTAAATACAAGAATAAAGTAAATACAAGTAAGAATTATGATCTCCAATAGTTTAAAAACATTGAAGTTAAAATAATAAAAATATGAAATATAACTTATATTTATCTATTCTGTCAAAGTTATATATCCATTGATTTGATGTGATGACAATTATATGTGAAAAAAAAAAAAAAAGGACATTAGAAGCAACTAAAAGACGTTGTTGCGCATGTGTATTTACATTTTTTAATTTTTAAAAAATTTAAGATTAATAACAAATATATAATTTTTAAAATAGTTAAATATAAAATTAAAAAAAAAATATGTGAAAAGAAAATTTAAATAATGATTTAAAATAAAAGAGATTTATATAAAAATATTAAAAGTAAATTATTTATAAAATAATTAATTTTTAAAATAATTAAGGGTAAAACGGACATTATGAAATGTGGATAAAAAAGAGGAATCCCCTTTATTGTTATAGAATAGATTAAGAAAGGATTACTTTGAAATGTCTCTAGGTAGGGGCATCGCCTTCTCCGGTCATTACAAAACTATACAATTAACATTTTTTTTTCTGATATGACACTAATTTAAGATTTTTTTTATTTCATATGATTTTATTTTTATGTTTAAACATTATTTTATAGCTTTTTTAATTTTATTTTCTAAGATTATATTTGAAACATAGAAATATTATGAAACTAATAGATTTATATTTTCTCAAAAGAAAAGAAAAACATTAATTTTCGTAATTTAATATTTTTTCTATTATTCGTATTTTTTTACTTTTTTTATTTTCAAAGTTAATTTTATTTAATTTTTATGTTGTTATTCGAACTTAATTAAATATTAACATTATGGATAATTTAATATTAAATGTTTAAAATTACTAATTTAGAAATAGACTATTTATTTAGTAATATTCTTCTTAAAGAGGAGAAGTAAATTTAATGCATACAATTAACTAGCCGAATAATCTTCATCAAATTCTCTTTCTATCTTTTTATAAAATGAACATGTACTAAACAAATAATCTATTCCTAGAAATATTCATTTTAATCGGTTAATTAAAGTTGTCAAAATATGTTGGAACCTGCGAGCCAACCCGGTCCACCAAGATTTCAGGTTGGATTGAAATTTTTTTACAAACTTTAATACGGGTTGATTTTTGACCCAGTCCATCTAATACCCGGCTCACCTGAGTTGAACCCGTGGTGAACTGGATTGGCTCACTAACCCACAAATAAAGAGTCACATAAGTATTTTTTTTTGTTAAGTTGGGTTTTAAATTTTAATTAGAATTATAACTTAGTTTTGACTGAAAAAAAATAAAAAAAAATTGTATTTTTTTAATTAAGTGAGTCTGTGAGTCAACCCGTTGAATCCACTAACTCATGGTGGACCGGGCTGGGTTCGAATTTTTTTACTCGCTAATAAGTGAGTCGGGTTGGGTTGGCTCACTAAATGATCATCCTATGGTGGGTCGAGTCGAGTTGGGCTGAGTTACCCATTTTGATAGTTCTACACTTAATATCTAATTCATCCCTTCAATATTACATTAGTTTCAACATTTTTTCTACACACGATTGTATGTCTAACTTAGGTGATTTCAAATATCAAATTAGGGATGGCAAAATGAATTGGTCCGACCAATTTTAACCCAATCCAATTTAGGCCCTATGAAAATGGACCAAGTTGGGCCAACCCGTTTAGAGGAGCGGGTTGAGGTAGCCAATCTAACTTGCCAATGGGCGAGCTCACGGGTTATTCCTCTAGTTTTGATATTTTTTTTGGACTATTACAATTGACAACGATGGTTGGACAATTAAGGGGTTGCATCTAATGTGGTGATAGATTTTCAATACAATGATTGGAAAATGAGACAACATACGTCACTACAAAAAAATGTCTTATTACCAACGCCCTTTTCCTGATAGATTTTCTTCTATCGGTAATGATAACTTTCTGAAGGATTTACCGACGGATCATACTCTTAATTTTACCGACGGCTTAAATCCGTCGGTAAAGGCGTGAATGATATTGGTGACTTACTTTACCGGCGAAATTTCCGATGAATTTTGGTTTTGAATGTGCCGACAGAATTATCCGTTGGTAAAGTAGGTTTACCGACGGATTAACCGATAGATCTTGGTCATCGGTAATGTTGTCAATTAAATCAGAATTTCAATTGACATTCCCTCCCCCAATTTCACTTTCGTTTGCTTTCTCTACCATTTTCCCTTTTCTCTCTGCCACAATCGTTCATTTAAGCCCAATTTATGTCCTTCATTTTCCCTTTCATTTGCCCTAATTTCACTCTGCCATTAAGCCCTCTGCCAAATTCTTCATCTAAGCCTTGCCAATCTGCTGCCCTACCACTCCGTTTGCCGGCGAGCCACCATAAGAAAGTAGAAGGCATGCATACCCTCCAACTTGTGGAAGAGGAGTTTCATTTCTCCTTGTCCAGTTACTTCCTCTCGAGCTCGCCGCAACCACCACCTCTCTCGCTAGGATCAAACAGGTGTGTTTTGGGCGAGTGTTGTTTTCAGGGGATGTTCAATCCAATTGGACGTGTTTTAATTGAAAATCAGTGTTCAATTTGTTGAATTTGTTTAATTTAGTTTCCAATTGGTTTGAATTTGAAGCTAGAGTTGAAGAACTATTTTTTGTGAAGTTGGTTTACGGTTGTTATTGCACCGGTCTGGGTCCAAAGACAAAGTGGTGGAACAAAGGTTGATAGTGCAAGGTGAACGCATATTGGAGGAGAAATAACCAGGTAAGGGGCAGCTTGGGTAGTGTGTACTTTGATGCTAGAGAATGGGTCATGTAGTCAGTGGCGGAACTTGGACAAAAAATGTAGGGGGGCCAAATTAGATTTGTTATATATAATTTTTTTAAGAAGAAAAACTCTTCATTTTTTCTCTTCATTTCCACTTCTTAAAACAAACACACATAATAGTATAATTCAAAAAAATATTACTATCATTCGTTATTATATCATGCTATTATACCATTTTAGATAAGTCATTCGTATCTCATCAATTTGATTTGGTGGTATTGTCAAATTTGATGTCGTTTTTCCCAAATCACGTTCTAATGAATTTTTAAATTCATTATGTGTAACTCTAAGAACTTTAGAGATTTGTTTTTCATTGTCTTAAATTCTTGGTTCTTATTAAATTTCTCAAGTTTAGTTAACGTAAATGCATTTTTTTTTCATCTTTATCACAAACCTTCCTCTTTCAAAAAAAGGAATCAATTTTTTTACTTTTTATCATAATCTTTCAAATATAAATTTATCACCTCTCACCTATTTAGAAAAAATAAAATTTATGTTCATAAATCACAATTATCACAATGCAAAACATAACAAAACTCATACTATTTTAATTAAATAAGCAATATTGTATAAATTCAAAACTTAAAAAAATAATTTACCATAGGTAGCGAAAAACACATAATCCCTAAATTTCATAATTAAGGGTTATAATAATTTAGGAAAAATTATAATTATAGTTCATACCAATTTCATAAAAGAATCCCTAAAATCATAATTAGGGTTTATATTAATTTGGGATAAACTTAATTTGGAAGAAACATCCTAAAAAGAATCATAAACTAACATACATAAATCATAATAAGATACTAACCTTGATTTGTGAGAGATCATGCAAGAATGTATACATCAATCTCAATCTATGTGTTTCCCAACCTCTATTTCCCAATCTATCTCTTTGTATTTAACAACCTTTCATGATAATTTACATGGTGGAAAGATCTTATTGTCAGAAAAAAAACTCTAATCTCCTTTATAAATTAATGTCTCCATTAAAATTTTTTATTTTATCTTTTATTATAATTTTCCATAATATAAACTTAATATAAATAATATATAATATAATTTTAACAAATATATAAATATATATATAAATTCAAAAAAAAAAATGGGAGAGTCGTGGCTGAATTGATGTAGTATTGAATTGATGTAGTTTGTTTCTTGTTTGTTCTTCTGTGATTGATGTGCATTTCACGATTCTGGGCTGCCATTTTTTTTTTCATTGCCATGTTTTATTGCCATGTGCATTTGTTAAGTGCAGTCCAATGGTTCTTTTTGCCTTCAACACTTCACATGATATCTCTTTTAAAGGTCTCCAACATGTACAACTTGCATTTGAGCTTTAAGACAAAAAGTCAACTATGCAGTCAAACTTAAACTCTTCAATGATTCTTTTTTGTAGTAATTTGATTAGTTGCAAAAAATTCCCCTAATTCTCCTTCAATCAACTATGCACAAGTGTATTTAATTGTCTTTAGAGGTTTTCAACAACTTGTGCATGGTTTTGAACCTCAAAAGTGAAAGTCAACACTAAGGTCAAATGTTTAAATTTAAGAGTAGGAGCATTTCCATGAGTGTATCACACAAAGAAGAATTTCAATTATAGCACAAGTCTAAACAAGGTAAAATGCAAAAAGTGATCAACACTAACTCTTTATGAAAACCTACTCAAACTATGCATGCATGGCGGAATTAGCACAAGTATAAAGACTCTTTCAACCTAAAATGTGGTAATCTAGGTAGATGCAAAAACTCAAAACCAGAACTATACCTCTTCAATCTTAAACAACAATTTAAAACAAATTCTATCCTTAAAACAACAAAGACAAACTATATCTAAGTAATGAAACATGTTAGCAAACCTAAAATTCTAAAAACACCAAAACAAAATTAATTTTGGACCAAAACATAATTAAAAACTAAACTAAAACAGTATCAAGAAAATTCATTGCTGCAACAACCAATCCCTAAATCTGCCAGTGATAGGCAGCAAAGGCCATCACCACCCTCACTAAATTCCAAAATGCAAAAACTCATTCTGTAAAGCTAAAAACTCATCCTAACAGCTTTTATGCACTAGGTTGTTATTATGTTGTATTTAGCTATTCCTCATGCTCCATTGAACTCTTCTTGACTCCTTCTTTGATTCAATTTTACTCCATCAATAAAACCCATACAAATTAACGACTATAATTCAATGAAAACACCTAAACCAAGCTATTTGAGCTTAGTTTAGCATATTTCTAGGTTGATATTGTCATATTATGCATCTTTAGTTTTCTTTAGTATATAAGTGTAGTTTTTTAACTTAGTTTTATCATTTACAACTTGCTTGCATGATTAGATTTCTGTTTGATTGTGATAAAGCATAAAAAACAATTTATGTGGTAGAGTTCAATTTTGGAAGCTATTTTTTCTCTTCTTCTTTTTGCTTAAATAAATGTAGTGCATATATTACAATTTCATTCCTTTATATTTTGCAGTGATTAACCTTGGTTTTAATTGTATTTTACTACTTAAAACTTTTAGGAACTATTTTAGATAAATTTTAGTTGACGTTTTAGATTAGGTTGTTTTCATGCATATTTTTGCTATCAAATACTTAAATTTTGATTCTCCACACATCAATTTTCGTGCACCCTGTTATTCCTGACTTTTACCTTTGTTTTCATCATTCATACACTAATTAGATTGTGTTTGCATCATGCTTAACATTTCTTTAGCTGATTTGGGTTATCTTAGCTCATGTTGACCAATTTCTAGTTCATTTTAGAGATTTTCACTAGGCAGATTTTAATTCCCATGTTCATTATGATTTTTGATCTATTTTCCAATTTTCTTTTGCTCATTAGAAGTTGTCCAACTAGTTTTATAAGAGTTTTGTGTAGAAGTTATCCCCAGTTCTAAATTTTTGCAGTTTTAACATAATGTAATGCTACTTTTTGGTCTTAAGTACCTAGATTTTGAGTTGTAGTTAGTTTTAGCAGTGTGAATTATTTTCTAGTCATATTTTGGCAATAGAGACCTGTTAGGATAGTTAGATTATAGTTCCATAGGTTAGCTTACTACATGCATATGCATTTGGATTAATTTTGTAGACTAGTCTTGGTTTTAGGTAGTTATTTTAGGTAAATCTTGTAGTTGATAGTTTATGATTTAGGAGTAAGTTTTCTTAAGTCATTTTAACCTTGTATAGGTAGTTTGTTTCTAGTTTTACTCATGCTTTAGCATAACCTTAGTTTTAGCCTTGTTTAAGAGTGTTTTTAGGGGTTTTAGGTAGTGAAATTTTGAGGTTTAGGTAGGATTTCAGTTTTGAGTTGTTTCTTAGGTTCCTTTAATCATTTTATGTTTGTTGAGTATGTCCTTGTTTCTGCTTTTACCAATTTTAGTTTACTGCTTGTTTTCATGCACATTTTTGTTGTGAAATAGTTATCTCAACTCAACTTTTTAAAGGTTAAATATGACGATTTTCAAAGAATTGAGTGTGAGCTTTATAATGGCCTACACAATATGCAGAACTGTTTTGAAACATGCCACAAATGTTTTCTAGGTACTAGGTTGTCATAATTTTAAACCTAAATGCAAAATCAGAAACTGTTTGACAAAATGCCTCAATGAAGAATATGGTTTCACCAAGTGTTTAATGAAATGCTTGAATAAAGTAACATAAAAATTATGTCATGCAAATGACCTAAAATTTGCTTATATATGATAAACTTGATTAAGTGAATGTTGAAACTAAATAAAAACTTAAAAATCAAAAAACCACCTCTTAAACCCAACTTGGCTACAAACTAGTTAAGAGTTTAGGAGGAGGCATGCGTGAATCACTAATACCCTGTCCTCCACCAACCCTTACTACCTATCTTGTCTCTATTTTCTCTTCATTCCTTTCTTTCTTTCTTTCTTCTCTTCAAACTCAAAAAATGTTCTCCCATTAATTGCTTTAACTCTTCATTAGTTTTAACCTATTTTCTAGTTTCATGTAGTCAAGTTGATGAAAGGTCACATGCCCATGAAATAATTTAAGCTGAAGGTGTCTCTACATTGCATGACCTTGGTGGGGATGGTGAAAAATTGGAAGAAGAAGAAGAAGAAGAAGAAGAAAAGGAAGAAGAAGAAAACGATGATGATGATGATGAGAATTATGAAGTCACGAACGATGACAATGATGATGATTAATTTTTAATATTTATAATTTGTATTATGTGTCATTATTGTTGTGTAGTTGTAATATGACCTTTTACTTTTTAATATTTGTACGTATAATTTGACATTAATATTCATCGTTTATTTATTCTAATATATAGTATTCGTTGAAAATAGTTTACAATGTCATCCGGGGGTCCACCTAATCTCGGTAAGGGGAAAGAGGTAGCAAAACCTAGAGCAAAAAGGGCACCAAAAAGGCCACGCTACCTGATAAAAGTTCCTCTTGCAAGACCATCCACATCCACTCCATCCACTCTTGCTGACACACATAGTGCAGCCTTACAGTCAACCTCCCAAGGTGTTGCAGCCACACCATTACCATCCTCATCCGTTCCTATTGTAGATGCCACACCACCTCCTGTTAAGGTACCCACACCACCTCCTGTAATGGTACCCACACCACCTGTTGTGATTGTACCCACACCACCTCCTCTTATGGTACCCACACCACGCCCTCCTTTGGTACCCACACCACGCCTTCCTATGGTACCCACACCACCTTCTGTTATGGTACCCACACCACCTCCCGTGATGGTGCCCATGCCACCCCCTGTTGTGTTACCACAACCTTCTTCCTCACCCTTTGTTGTTGCTGCTATACCTTTTCCATCATCAGTCCCTTCACCTAGTATTCTTGCCTCTTCTGGTCCCACTGATGCAGATGCTTCTATTGTTGACCCTCCTCCCCATGAACAACCCATGATTTAACCTTATGGGAAAGAGTAATAATAACTTCTCCCATCTTAACCCTAACTATTTTCTTTTACATGACTTATTTTACCTTGCCCTTTTATGCATTAATTTTCTTAAATCATGTGTAGGTTTTATCCTTCTAGAGTTGCTTCCTAGGCCATCATAAGGTCTATTAAGCAATAATATTTGACTGCTTGGCTGACATGGGGAGTAATACCTCTAGCAGATAGAGATGTATTTTGGCAACATTTTGAAGGTAAACATATCATCAATCTTTTTTAAAATTTAACAACTGTGTATGTTATAGTGCAATGCAATTGATGATTTGTACTTTATTCATTGTCGCGGAGGAAGGTTTAGTGAATACCTAAGCATGAAGCTCAAATTCACACAAATTTTAACTCTAGAGCTTCATATAGGCTCTCGGAGATGTTTAGAGAGGCCAGGAATGCAGGACATCAACCTTATTGGCTTGGGGATGATGTGTGGAATCAATTACTGGAACATTGGAATTCTGCATCCTATCGCAATAAATGTGTTATAGCCCAAAGGAACAAAGCTACCCCAAGGGTAGGAGCCTACACACAGGCAGTTCCATAACTACTCATGAGCACGCCATTCGTATGGTAATAAACTTCTCTCTTAAGTAATTCATCACTTAGAATTTTAATAATTTCTGCTTAAAAAGTAACACCATATTTTGTTTTATAGGCACAAGAGCTTGGACGACATGTGCACATTGATGCGGTTTTTCAACAAACCCATATCTGTAAAGGATCCAACGAGTATGTTGATGAAATATCTCAGAGGACCCATGTAAGAAACACTTTCATTTCTTTCCCATAAAAGTATAATATTGACCCTATTTCACTAATACCTTTTTGTTTACTTAATAGGAAGGATTTGAAAATAGACTTTCATAGGTCAGATCTGAGCAAGGCTCTTGTGTTGGTCCATCAGATCCTAATGTTGATCCTACAATGGAAGACACAATTAAGACTCGGTGTTGGGTTGAGGTTGTTGGTGGAAAGAATAAAGGAAGAGTATATGGGGCAGGCCAACTTGTTACACACTCAAGTGCAAGCGGTAGCCTCAAGCACCAACCATCTTCTTCCTCTTCCAGTGCTGAGGACGTTACGTACCTTAGACAAAGACTAGAAGCCCGTGATCAGGCTTATGAGGAATTAAAAGGCCAGTTTCAAAACATACACAATCTGGTCTTAACATTATTGCCTCCTGACCACCGTGCCCTTCAACAACCTCAATCCAACCTAACACCCTCCTAGCAGCAGCCCGAAGCAGTCCAGCCCAGCACAGTCCAGCCTGTAACAGTCCAGCCCATACCAGTCTAGCCCACACCAGTTCTTGAGGACTCTGATTAGGATGACTACTTAGACTATTAGGACCAGATGCTAGAGTTACTCAGGACTATAGTTTTTAGTTTGATTGAGTGTTTTAGTTTGATTGACAATAAACACTTGATACTTTCACTTATGTGACTTGGATGACTGCTTGTAGTATTACTAAGGACTAGTTTTTACTTTGATTGAGTAGTAAACATTTGATACTTTCACTATGTTTAATTAATGTTGTGATATATGTTTACGTTTAATGTTGTAGTTGAACTAGATATGTATTTGTTTAGAATGGATCAGATGTTATAATTGGCAGGTCTGTTTCTAAATGTTTGTGATTTGCAAGTCTAGTTAATTATGTATGGTTATAGAAAACATGCAGAACAAACTTTGCAGTTTGATGAATATTTACTGACGACATTATCAAATCCATCAGTAGTAGTTGTAGTACTCATACTGACGAATCCTTCATCCATTGGTAATTATCAACGAATTGATCCGTTAGAAATAGAAGTAATTACCGAAGGATAAATCATTCGGTAATTACCAACAGATGAAGGATTCATCGGTAATGGTTATAGACAAGCCTATTACTGATGGATTTTTGGCCGTCAAAATTCTGTCGAAAATTAGCAATTACCAACGGTTATAGACCATGCTTGATGTCCCTTTTAATCTTTCATATTTGTCAGCTACTTCATATCTTTTTAAAATATGATATGTATATGAAACAAAAAGTTATAATATCAAAATTAAGATTCAAAAATAGAAAAAAAATAATATGATTTAAACTATACAAATTTCCCTCACAAAACTTGTGCTTATAACTTGAAGTACAAATAATTGCTTCAACATATTCTAGCAACAGTCAACACTAGTACATTTTAGAGTTTTTACAGCGCTGTATATGCCTCGGTTCATGCGGACCCGCTGCATAAAAGCACGCGGTGGCAGTTTTGTAATTAAATTCAACTTTTATGCCTCGGTTGTCATAATAAGCGAGGCATATGGCTAAAAAAAAATTTGACTCAACGCGTTGACCACTAATTTAATTTATTTATTTTTTTCACTGATGCAATATGCCTCGGTTCTCTCTTAACCGAGGCAGTAGAGACACGTAATTATTTTGACCACTGCGTTGACCCCTAATTTGAATTTTTTATTTTTTTTTACTGAAGGAATATGCCTCGGTTCTGTAATAACCGAGGCAGTAGTGGTAATATATGCCTCGGTTCAGCGCCTACCCGAGGCAGTAAGTGTATAATATGCCTCGGTTTCGAATAACCGAGGCAGTATCCCTTCGTAGGGTTAAAAAACCCCAATTCCTTCACTGTGCAGCGACATCTTCTCTGATTTCTCTGCGAGCTTCACCATCTCTGGCCAGCCTTCACCTTCGTCGCCGCTGTTGCCGACCCCCACCGTCACTCCCTTGAGGTCCGTCCCCGCAGCTCCCTTTCCGATCTCTTCAACCGCGACGACCTACGAATATCTCGTTCGCGCAAACACGCCTTCGATGGCCACGGACATGACGACGCGATCGGCGTTGCAGAGGGCGAGGGCGAGGGCCAGCGTGGACACCACTTTGACTCTCTCTGAAGTGATGAACTCTGCGAAACTCGGCTGTGGCTGTTGGCTCTCCTCGGAGCTCGAGCTGAAGTGAGCGTCGTTGGAGGAAACACGAAGACGGGGAAGGGAACGGAGTGTGTGTGAAACTTCGACGAGAAGGGTTTGGCGG
>Ga0214545_1008160_pt1 | contig 16939 bp, 9 predicted proteins | sample CNSS4metaG_FD_160064 | JGI IMG/M metagenome (GOLD analysis project Ga0214545, IMG submission 160064) | Root nodule microbial communities from cowpea collected in UCLA plant growth center, Los Angeles, California, USA - CNSS4 | ecosystem: Host-associated > Plants > Roots > Nodule | place: USA... | reverse complement strand
AATCTTTAAGAGGGCCTAGAATTCAATTTATATGTTCCAAGCTTGGAGCATATGATCTATATGCTCCAGCTTGAGGGGGAGTGTTGAGATGTAATATTTTATTTATCATGTATGGGATCCCTTCTTTGGGATTAGGGTTAGGACTGGGCCTTGACTCTTTGTATTCTGTTTATTATTTTCTTATATAAACAGTAGTAAAACAGTAACAATGATAAGTTTTTTCACTGTTTCATTTATCTGTAATCTCTTCAAGACAAATACTCATAAGAGGCTTTTTGCAAGAACACAACAAGAGTCATCCAAATATTGTTCATGTTAGTCGTTGTGGGGCTACCTAGGATCTAAGCATGACGAACAAAAGAATATGCTATGAGTAGATCATATAAGGCTAAGAACATGAACAACAATTGGTCATTTTGAAGCTTTGTAGCATGAATGGCAATGAGAGGAAAGAATTCATTGAAGTCACAAAGAAGCCAGAGACCTGGCTCAGAAAAGTTGATATTGAATCCTTAATTTGACGATCATAAAGGATGCTCATGAGATCTTCGCAAACTTGATATAGCTTGTTGAAGTGTTTGTATAAAGTATATTAGTCAGCGTTCAAACAATTATGTAGTTGAGTGCGAAATACTTCGTGAAAAGATTGGTGAATGGTGGTTTCCATCTTATGACATGATTGAGTGCCAACCGTTTTCCACAAAGGATGATTTGCATTGGGGAAAAATTCATCTACCATTTTATTGAGAAGCCCAAAAGGAGTGGCTCTTAGCATCTAACTACTTAAACGGGAGCGGGGTAGTAACATAGTAGGCAAAAATGTATGTTAGATTGCAAAATGCCATGGTAGCTATTGCTTAGAAAAAGAGAGGAAATGCCTAACAATATCATTGGCCTAAAATAGGACAAAAATATCTGCAAAGAGAGGCCCAATTACTGATCCATGACCAAATCTAGGTAGAGGAGAGAGGCAAGCAAAGCCAAGTTGACAATGTCAGGAATTGAGGCTGAATGTGCTGTCGAGCCTTATAAAATTGGCAGTATGTAAGAAACGCTAAGAGAGGCAACATGTGTGGGCACAAATGACTTTTGGTGGCTATTAGACCGATGAGGATTGGCTGGTGTTGAAGAGACGATGCTATGGTGGGGTCTTCAGTTGGAAAAGACCACGTTAGATGGTGAGAACAATGATGTGTGAACAATGTCGTTGAACCAATGTCATGGAAAAAGCATTGGATTCCAATTGAACAATGGGTTCTTTGGGGTATCCTAAAGTCAGCCTCTTGTTAGAATCTAATAACAGGTTGAGAGGGAGAAATGAGAAGATGGGGTATTTCGTGTTTATAGACCACAACAGAGCTATTAAATTTATAAGGGTGAAAACATAATAACAAAATATTCAGTTACCTTATTCTAGGCTAATAACAAATATTTAATCAATTTAATTAATGAAAATATTCACTGTTACTATATTTACAACATTCTAACAGTTTTAACTCAACCAATGCAAATAGGTTCCGGCTTGTTGTATAGGTGTACATTTGTTGCATCAGACTTGAATGTTTATAAATTTGCTGTTGTGGAAGTGTATTATATCCCTATAATTATGTTTGTAATCTTTTATAGAAAGAATACTTGAATATTTTTTGATTACTCTGTTGCATTAAAATGTGGGTAGCATATACAGATATGCGTAAATAGAAATCCAACTGGCAAGGAAGGGGTAAGATGATTAAAATTATTATCCACACAAGTATGAGTCCAAGTCCGTGTATGTATATTTTTTAATGTGTATTGGTACTTAGATCTTATTCCATTGTTTTTCTGTTGAGTGTTAGGGTTAACTATCTTGATGTTTGAATTTATTATGATGTTCAGGATGTGAGAAGAGGGCTGAATTCAGTTAGAAAGATTTGCAGGGAGTATAATATTTCTGGAGTTCATGGTCCAATTATTGAGTTGCTGAATTGTGATGAAAAGTTCTTCACTGCCGTTGAAGTTACAGCAGGAAACAGGTCATTCTCACTGATATTTATTTTAATACCACTTGTTGCATTGAGTATATTTTCCTACATTGTATTTGGGTGAAGGGAAAGAAAGGAGAATTTGCCTCATCTTTAGCCTGTAGTTGTTCAATTTTTTTATTTTCAGTCCTTTGTTCTTGGGCTAATTTCTTAACTGGTTTTATACTTTTGCACATTTGGCGTAATGTTTTTTATTTTTAACATCTTTTTTTGAACAGCTTATTTCATGTTGTTGTTGAAAATGATGACAAGTCAACCCAGATAATTAGACATCTTAATTCACAGAAAGGTGGTAGAGTTACATTTATTCCGCTTAACAGAGTAAAGGCTCCACGCATCACTTATCCTCAGAGTTCAGATGTCATACCTCTTTTGAAGAAATTGAATTTTAAACATGACTATACTCCTGCATTCAGTCAGGTTAGCTTCTGAAAATTGTTATATTTTATTTCATGCGGGTACAACTTCTTTAGGCGATATTTGGTAATAAAATAATTCTGATGTTTTGGTCTATCAAATGTCAACTTAACATGAAAAAATCGATGCATAATGGAGAAATTTAATTATAGTAGTTGTGATATTTATTGATTATTATTTATTTTGTATGGCCTATTAATATGCTTTTATTAAAAGTAAATTTAACATTTTCTCTTATTTAAGGGAACTTCCCTACTCTTGGGAATTTTATCTTCAATAGGTTATATGCCCCTAGCCTCCTAGGAGAATATTTATCATGTTGGATTTCATAGTTAATTTTGTTTCATTAGTATACGCATTAGGAAACTAATTTTTTATTGGGATTGTCTTGGATTTTTATTATCTTTGGGTTATATGTGCCATCTCTTAATGAGTTTTGAGTTGATTTCCTAGAGGATTGTGCTTTGGAATTGTGAGAATTTGTGGTTGTTGACATGTCTTTTTCTTGTGGTTGTGGGTTATAGGTGCCATGTCTTTTTCTTGTTTTATTGAAATTTGTTTATGTTTGGAAAGCAAATGAGTTAAAAGTGTCACATTGAGTAGAAATATGAAAGTTTAGTTACATATAAGGAAAAAAGATCCACAAAAACAAACTATTTGCTCATGATTCATTGGTGATGAATCTTCTCAGTGTATCCGTGTAGAAAAATCCGAACAGTAGTATCTAAATTGATGATTTGTCTTGGTGACCGGTTCATACATATGGAAGCATGTCCTGTCGTGGTAAAAATCAATAGTAGTTAGGGGTCAGGGGTAGTGTGCTGAGATAAATGGTGGGGACAAGAGTGTCCTGTTGTGGCAGAATCCTGTTGTAAAGAAAATCCAACTTAGTTGAGGGGAAGATCATTAAGAATCTTAAGTAGAAGGTAGTGTCATAATCTATTACATGGTTTGCTGATGACATGGTGGTGAATATTTCCTGTGTATTCCCCTAAAAAACATTATTATGATGTTAACAAATGTTTAAGGCTAGGATGGGAAATGTGAAGCAGGAAAAATGTGGCTGCTGACCCAATAACTATCCCTTTGATCGAAAACATAAACAAATATAGATGTGTCCATCAGTGGATACAAGCTATGTTATCAGTAACTGCTGGAGCGGCCACCATTGCGGTGGAGCAGGGTTCTGTGACAATCTGTCATGTTGCTTTTTTGAGTTGTGGTTGGATCAGCTGCAATAGTGGCAGTGTGGGGCCGCTAAGGGTGTTTGAGCATTGTCGCTATGAAGCCGAACTGTAAGCTGCAGTAGTGCCTGACACTGGACAACCTCCATTATGCTGTTGCGGACCTTCCCTTTGTGTTCTGTCACAGAACCGCTTCACTTTGAGGCTGTGGCGCTAGCTAATCTAATTGATGGGTTGTGGGTCCTTAGGCCATCGGGTGTTGCTTCCTAAACTACCTCACATTTCTTCATCCAACCCATCAAAACTCTTTCCAGAAAATATTTTCCGTAATAAAACAGGCTCTGGAAAAAAAAATTCCGGAATTATTTATTGTGAATGATAAGGTGGAGGAAGGATTTTGTTAGGGTGTAGGAAGCAACTGCCTAGGCTTTCAGCATGTAATTTTTTTATTTCTCATTTTCGGGCCTCAATTTGAGTCCAACAGCATAGATGGTTGCTTTTGGATGAAAATTCAAAGGTACCGTATTGAGGGGAGATCTGTGTAATGTTCAAATTAAAATGTCACAGTTAACTTATGTAAACATTTTAATTAATAATAATAGTTGATCTTTAATAATTTTTTATTGTTTTTTTCTCTTCATGAATCTAGGGTATCCCTTGGCTAAAATCCAATTACTAATGCTTTGAAGTATTGAGATTCATTTAAGGGATTCATGTCTCCCTACATATGTTACTCAATATACATGAACCAGGTCTAATATTTTTTAGTAAAATTATAAGATGAATTTTTCTGCCATGTTCATGTAATGGTCAATCTCCCGGGTTCTGTGCAAAATGTTGTCTGGGCAAATTAAAATTATTCTTGTGATACACAAGACGGGAGTTGAACACCTTTATACAAATTCGATGGATTTATTGATCTGGATTTTCATGGAAGGTAATGTTGTTCTGCCTGTTTGTTTCCAAAAGGTATCTTAGATATACAGTTACATATGTATGCTGATGTAGGAAAAATATTGGATGACAGTATAGTAATACATAACTATTCAGTTGTTTTTTATGTCCCTTAAAGTCAGTTGTGATATTTCTTTTAGGTTTTTGCTAGAACGGTCATCTGCAAAAATTTGGATGTGGCTTCAAGGGTTGCTCGTACTGATGCTCTGGACTGCATAACACTGGATGGTTGGCCTACTTCTTTTCGTTGTCTGTCTTCTTTATTTGGGCTGGTCTTGTGTTTTCCCTGACAAACTCACTGACTTATTACAGGTGATCAAGTAAGCAAGAAAGGTAGTATGACAGGAGGATTTTATGATCACCGAAGATCGAGATTAAGGTTTATGAATATCATTAAGCAGAATGCAGACACTATTCGCATTAGAGAGGAGGAATTGGAGAAAGTTAGATTTAATCTACAGGATATCCTTTGTGTTAATAAATTTACATTCAATTTTTAATTTTTGTTTCTCTTAGGTGAGAACTCATTATTTAGAATCTGCAAATTAAATGTTTGGTGAAACGAAGGAAAGAAAATCCAAATGGTCTGGTTTACCTGATTGTATTTTGGTCGGAAAAAAATAAGCTCCAAGAGTGAGGATAAAGGAAACTTTAGTTGCATTTGTTCACTTTATGTTATGATGCCTATTTGTCTAATTAACTGCAGTTTTACCACTTTAATTTTATTCCATTTTTCTAGTTATTGTTTTTTGTTTATTGGGGCATGTCATATTCATCTTGATGCCTTATAAGATGTTTTAGTGGGTAAGGGCGATTGGTCCATATAATTGTTTTATTTGAAATTTGTCAAGCTTAAGTTAACCATAATGAGATTCTCTACCTGGGTTTTCAGGGACAAAAAGTTAAGTTTTACTGCACTATGCATTTTCCTTTAGCATTTACTTCAGTGTTTCTTTGGGACTCTATTATCTAGAACTTTTTTATTTATTTTTAATTATTTATTTATTTATTGATGGTGATTACTTTTCCTTTCTGTGATTTATTTGCATCATCTTGTGCTAAAATTTTTGTAAGAGAGTCTCAATTTTTTTTTGTCCTGACAATGTGAGTTATGTCGTATTTCTATTTTGTGAATGTCTTCTCTGGTGCCTAAGCTATTCCTTGTCATGAAACAATTTCCTCCCATTGTTTTCGCTGAATTAGTCTTACAGATAGACCAAAAGATTAATGAACTTGTTGCTGAGCAGCAGAAGATTGATGCCAAGCGTGCTCATGACAAATCTGAGATAGAACAGCTTAAGCAAGATATCGCTAATGCTAATAAGCAGAAGCAGTTGATTTCTAAAGCACTTGCAAAAAAGGTGTACGGAATTTTTAGGTTATTCTTAATTATTGTCTGGGAGCTACTTTTCGGTTGTTTGTTGCCTTGAGGAATTTTTAACTATTTGTTTTACCTTTTTCCTTTATTGCTTGTAGGAAAAGTCTGTTGGGGATGTCCAGAACCAGATTGAACAGCTTAAGGCTAGTATTGCAATGAAAAATGCCGAGATGGGCACTGAGCTAATTGATCATTTAACACCGGAGGAAAAGAAACTCCTGTCAGATTTGAACCCTGAAATCAAAGACCTTAAAGAGAAGCTTGTTGCTTGCAAGACTGATCGAATTGAGGTTATTCAATCAATTGTATTGGTGTTCACAATCTTTTGATGTTAGTGTTATTATTTTGACTTGAAATTTTAACAGACTGAAGCAAGGAAAGCAGAACTGGAGACCAATCTTACTACTAACCTTAGGAGAAGGAAACAAGAGCTGGAGGCTGTAATATCATCGGTGGATTCTGACTCTCTGGTTGGTGAGGCTGAATCCAAGGGGCAGGAACTTAGTGATGCTAAAATGTTGGTTGATGACTTAACAGAGCAGCTTAGAAGTAAGCCCTTCAAATTTTAAATCAATATAGTCTTTTATCTATATCTTGAATATGTTTCCTTTTCTGATCAAATTTCATCCTCAGGAGTTGCTGAAAGTATAAATGATCGAACAAGGCAAATTAAAAAGATCAAAGATGAATTGAATAAATTGAAGGTAACGATTTTTTAATTTGATGCTGGTTGTATGTAATTTTGCTCCAAACAATGATGAAATCTGTTGGCTGCAGTCTTTGGAGGACGAATATGAAAGAAAACTTCAGGAAGAAGCAAAAGAATTAGAGCAATTGCTGAGTAAAAAAAATACATATGCAGCTAAAGAAGAAGAGTATGCCAAGAAAATAAGGGAACTGGGACCATTGACATCAGATGCTTTTGAGGCGTAAATATTTCCTTTCATCATATTTTTCCCTTTTCTGTGTGCATAAGATGAATTATATTAGAGGGATATGAAAAAAAATGACAGTTCAGTTATATGGAAAGTATTAAAGCTCTCCATTTTCTTTATTAGTAATATCTTGTGTAAGGAAAAGTGACAATTTTCATCCACAATGAATTTGATGTTATCACATTCTTAAGTAAGCCTTGTGCTCATCAAGCTTCTGCTTTGACACATTTCCAGTGAACACATTCGTTTTTGCTCCATTGTCTTTAAATATGGCAGAAGTAACTCCTGCAGCCACGGAGACAGAGCTTATGAACAAACAAGAGCATAAAGTCTGTTGGAATTGTTTAGCTTTTTTGAATAGGTTAACTTGTTAGAATAGTTTAACTTATTTTTTCAGTACCCATCTGTCTCCTAGGTGTAATCTTTTCAGTCTTTTTGTGTATATGTGATGTAAGGATTGTTCTAAACAAGAATTAGCTAAAAGATAAATTAATCTCTTTAGCATTCTTATTTTCACTCTCAAGTAAGTTCATAACAAATTTCCAAAACCCTTATCTGGATTGTTTTGTTCATTTTTTATACTTAATGGTATTCAGTCTTTCCTTGGGGTTAATCATGACTTCTATACCATGACAATTTGAGGATCTGGCGGATATGATGCTATTACAGTATATTGCTTGTGTTGCTATATATCACTTCCTCTGTGCTTTGGTTTTAGCTACTGTTATTTACTTTTTTCCTTTCCTCATTGCAAATGACAGGTATAGACGAAGGAATATAAAAGATTTGCACAAAATGCTGCACAGGTGCAATGAGCAATTGCAGCAGTTCAGTCATGTAAACAAGAAAGCACTGGACCAGTATATAAATTTTACAGAACAACGAGAAGAACTTCAGAAAAGACAGGCCGAACTTGATGCAGGAGATGAGGTACTTTACAGGGATTTCAATTATGAATGCCCTTTACAATTGTTTCCAGAGAAAAAAAATTTTGATGGCTACACTGCCTAGCATATATTTTTAGTTCTGCACTTTGCTATCTAAATGATTTGGGTGCCTCTGCTCTGTAATGACTCAAATCATTGTTGTTTCTTTTTGTGCCTCTTTAGTAGGTCTTATTTACCAATCCCCTATGCGTGGAATAATCTAGGAATGTTTATATTATTTGATTTCAAGCTTGATTTTGCACATCAGACTGATTCCAGTGCCAACTTTTTCATTTTTGGCTATGTTGTATCATGCATTACTAACTTCTTTGACCTACTGAATAATTACAGAAAATTAGGGAGCTGATATCAGTGCTTGATCAGCGGAAGGACGAATCCATAGAACGCACTTTCAAAGGTGTTGCTAGGCATTTTCGGGAAGTATTTTCTGAACTTGTGCAGGGTGGCCATGGTCATCTGGTTATGATGAAAAAGAAGGTCTGTGATGGTTCTTGAATTATACATTAAGTTCTTTTTTGAATGGGAAAAATAGTGCTTTGTAGCTTGTTCTGTTGGTTCATGTTTAAAACTTACTGCCATTGTTCTTTTAATGTATTCATGTCCTCTTTTCTTTGTTGTTTCAATGTGGTGCTTGATTATTGCTTTATTTGGTTGTGCTTTGCAAAATAGTGAGGATTCTCCAGAAAGGTTATTTAGTTATTGTAATTGATATAACTGTGGTATTTCTGTATTAAATTTTCTTTCCCTCAGGATGGTGATCATGATGATGACGAAGATGAGGATGGTCCTCGTGAAGTAAATCCAGAGGGGAGAGTTGAAAAATACATTGGAGTGAAAGTGAAGGCAAGTGTATTCTTTTTGTGCCATTTTAGAAAGAAAATTAATGTAAAGTTTCTGCCAGAATGTTTGTGGGTTTGTTTTGTACATTAAAGAGAGAAAGAAAGGTGACAGAAGCATACTGCATTAAAATAGCCATGCCCTATTCACTGCTATTACAAGTACATAGCATCTAAGTTCTGACATTTCTGGTCTCCTTTATTGCTTGCAGGTCTCATTTACTGGACAAGGGGAAACACAGTCCATGAAACAGTTGTCTGGGGGTCAAAAAACTGTGGTTGCCCTTACGCTTATCTTTGCCATACAGCGATGTGATCCTGCTCCCTTTTATCTATTTGATGAAATTGATGCAGCTCTGGATCCACAGTACAGAACGGCTGTTGGAAGTATCCATATTTATGTTTGCTACCATATTGTTTCAATTGATTGGTCCTGTGCATTTCATCCATCTCGATTGACTGCATACCTCATCTTCCATTGAAAATGTGGCTCAATTCAGAACTCTGTGGATACTTTACTGTGTGAAATGGGATGGGATGCAATGAAATGGAGTAGAATAAAGTTGTCACTTAATTGTTTGGATGTTTATTCAGATGAAATAGGAAAAAAGGTGGCTTTATATTTGTCCCCTTAAATTGGAAGGGAGGGAAAAGAAGGGGTTATTGGGACAGAATGGAAAGCATTATCATTAGATTCCGTTTCATTCTATCCTTTACATATTATTCTTAATTATTATTTAAAAAATCTGCGATCATATCTTAAAAGATTATCCTGTAGGGTTAATTTCCCTATTTTCTGATTCTCTGTAAACATTGATTACCCTATTTTCTTATCTCATGAGTTTTTTCCTATTTATTCAGAATTGGTAATTTAATTAGTGTGATAATCCCATTGTTAGATACAGTATCTATTCTCTCTGTTTTGGTTGTTCTGGTGAGAAAAAGCTTTTGTTGTTGTGGTTGTTTGTGTTTCTGGTGCTATTGGAATATAAAATGTTAATTCATGCTTGTGATATTCTTTCTGAATGGCACGTAGATTTCAGGGTTATATCATGTCTCTTTTGGGATTCTTATCTATTGAAATTTAAAAAATTAATTCATGCTTGTGATATTCTTTCTGAACTGCATATAGATTTCCCGTTATATCGTGCCCCTTTTGGGATTCTTAACTATCCGTAGATATGATTCGTCGCTTGGCTGACGTAGCAAACACTCAATTTATCACAACAACATTTCGCCCAGAGCTAGTGAAAGTTGCTGACAAAATATATGGTGTAACACATAAAAACAGGGTCAGTCGTGTTAATGTTGTATCCAAGGAAGATGCATTGGAATTCATTGAGCATGACCAGACGCACAATGCTGAATAAGGTAAGCCTTATAACTTTTCCACAATTGTAACTATCTATGATACTTTAGCGTTTCTTATGATCCCCCCACTTCTATTTGGAGTTATTCCTTCTCTGATTAAAAATAATTGTATTTTTATGACCATTGTTGCATGCTTTTCATTGATAAATTACAAAGCTTTTTCTCTGAGCTTCATAAACGTGTAACCTGTTTGAGCGAGTTTTTTAAGCCTCTAACTTTTCAGTCGGTTATGTTTTGTCTGTTTTTGAAGTGGTATTTATGTGCTGTTAGATGCTTTCATTCACACGTTATGAAGTAGATGTCAACACTAGGCACTCTTCGAAGATTGTTATGTAGAGATTGGAGACTCAAGTTCATTCAAATTCCTCGACCTACTATTTGTCTGTAGTGTAGTGGCTGGTGTGAGGACAACCTTGGGCAATCCTTGTCTGTTGTAAGTTAACCCTATGTGAAAGTGAATCATGATTCCAATGAACCATTCCGAATCCTAGAGAAAAAGTACTTTATGTAATATGATTACACTATTCCTGACTCCATAGATGGTCTTCATAATTTAGTCAGTATGAAGCAAAATTATTGATCTGCCATCAATTTCTGAAAATATTTAGATTACTTTTTTATTCTTTAAATATTTGAAACAATATTCGTTCTTAAGTCTCTTTAAAATAGAAATTAAAATGAAAATTAAATGCTTTTAAAGAAATGTATTTTGAAAAAGACCTTATAACTATTATATTTATCTATCCATATTTAAATATCCCATGACATGTACAAAAGTGTCCATGAAATAAACTCACCAAACAAGACTAGTGAGACCTGTCAAAGTTTACAATGATTTACATGAAAATGTTATCATTTACTCTAATTGTTAATTTGATTACAATGAATCGATAAAGTAAATATTTTCCACAATAATTTTCAGACTTGGATAAAATAGTTTTCTCAACAATAGATGTTGATTCAGATGCTACAACACTCATGCATGTCATTCTTCCTCACACCTATGAGGAGGATCAACCAGTTGAATTCATTCAAGTGTTCACTGATTGCCTTTTCACTATTTATCTTCGAGTACAACGCTTGCTTCAGATTCAAGCGGTTCAATTCATTCAAGTGTTCACTGATTGCCTTCTCACTATTTATCTTATGAGTACAACGCTTGCTTCAGATTCAAGCGGTTCACCAAGGACTTTGTCGTGTACAAGGTTTTCAAGCTTAGTCCACAGGCCAACTGTAGTTTTCTCCTTTGAGACTTGACTAAACATTTTATCGTTGAAGATAGGAACAATTGCGTTGTGAGCCTTCTCCAACAATTTGTTCTTGTCTTTCTCTACCATGGATGCATCAAGCTTGGATTCAGCTTCCAAAGTTTTGAGAAGCCTTGTTGAATTAGAAGAACACTCATCTTCAACTCTATACTTCGTAATTTTATGTTCATTACACCAATTTGTAAGGGTTAGCTCAATCAAACTAATTATAGAGCTTTTACAACACAAGCAAAGAATGATAACAGAGAAACCACATTTATAAACGGTAGAAGGAAACAATAATAAAAGAAACAAGAAAGAATCACTCATAAGTTAGTATGATTCTATTAAAGTGTTAATGTACTTCAATCTACATTTATGAGAAAATTCACTAAAACTCCGAGATTACAACTTTATAGTTTATCTCTCAACAAATTCTCACCCATAATACAACTTAAATGTTAGTTTCATATGAAGATATAAATATCCTATTTATAGTGCAAAATTGTTATAATTGACATGTGCAAAATGTGTCTAAATTAACGAAGAAGACACATGAACAATCCTTTTATTACAAAATTGGACAATCTCATAAACGGTTCTTTTAGATGGTCCATGTCTGGGTAGATGCTCAAAGACTAAATCTACTAAGCCCATCTACCAAAAGTGATAGAAGATGCATATTAGTACTATACTATCTAATATAGTCCGATGATAAAAGAACCTTAAAACAAGATTTTTAGGGAGTCATTATTCACGTGTATATTCAAACTCATACCTGCTCTATTTAGTTGCAATGTTGTTTAAAATATGTAAGAAATTTGAATTTTGATTTGTAAGTTATTTGGTTACGAGCATTTCTTCTTGCATCCCCTTTCTTCTTCCTGCATCCCCCATAAAATGTTTTATTTTCATCTTACTCCTGAATAAAATATATTAAAAATCCTAAATTTCTATCCACTTTCTTTAACAATATCTTGCAAAATAGGTTCAAGAAACTACACTAATTTCATGTTAACTACTGTTTTGTATCTAAATTATTGGCCAATTTTATACCAAATAGGCTTTATTTACGATGAGGTGTTAATATTAGATGATAGAGTTTAATATAATTTTGTGGAAGTGATCACGATACTTTTCTTCCAGATCACAACAATGGAGTGGTTCATGTTAATGTTTTTGATGAATTTAACTTTTTAACTCAAGTTAGAATGTTGGTAATCAGTAAGACTTTAAGTTGATTGAGATAAGTTAAGTGGTGTTTTTTACATTCTCAACTACGTAGGTCTATCATAGAGCAGCGATCATCAGGGTCAAATATATAAGATTAGGGAAGCAAAATAGCAAAATAATATTATTTATATACTTAGTAATAATTTTAACAAAACTAGTTTTGATGTATACGTAGGTATGTCACTGTTGATTTTTGTATTTTTTATCAATATTTTTTGATATTACACTTCTCTTCTCTCGTTGATTGACAGATTTTTTTTTATGAAGATTTATGGAGAGACACGATACCAAATAAGACATGAGACCGAGACATAAAAAAATGATATTATTTTCAATTTAAAACTTTAAATAATGAGTTTATATACATTATTATTTATATCTTAACTTTTTCATTTTTTCTTGAACTTAATTTACAATGCATAAAAATTGAGATTAGAATAATTTAGATATAAACTAATTTCTTCTCTAATTCTTGGATTTTTTTTAAAGATAAAATATGAAAAAGAAAAACTGAGTTTTAAAATAAACAATATATTATATGTACTGATTGACCCTTGTAATGTCACTCGAATTGAATTGAGATTAAAAGACAGATTTTTTTATATATTTATGCTTTTTACGTGTATATTTAAGGAACAGAGTGAGATTGTTATTTAAAGTGGTTTTAGTTAAATAAGATAAAATGAGTGATTATGATTCTGATATAGGAGCATGCATATATAGATGAGGATCTTAGACAGTGGTTTGAGACGTTTATGCAGGAACTACCATAGTTGATTTAATTATGCACCAACCACTTTGAATTTAGGTTCCTTTCAAGAAGTTAAATTATTGGAAGTGAGTAGATAATAATGGGAAATAATAGAATCTGACTGAGCGTCAACTTCGTCATGATGTATTACATGTGCAAAATGGTCCCAACAATATGCAACAGTATAAATTAGATAGCAACGCTTTAACCCTAGTTTTTGGCTACTAAATTAGCCGACTAGTTTGAAACGTTTAGGTACAAGATTCACCACAATATTCAACTTTCAAATCATTACTTTGTTGTGCCTCAGATCAAATATATGCTCATTTCTCAATCTACAATTTCAATGTCTTCAACGAACGCAAGAACCTATTATACATGTTTAAGTACGGTAGCATAGGTCTCTTCATTTTGTAAATTGATCCACGACATATTAAATAGGACTCTCGTTTTATAATTTTATAAATTATATAATTATACATAGTAAGTTCTATTGCAACAAAATTCTTATCTCTTTATTCATCAAATTATCGGCATAAATACCAAAATAAGGCAAAATATGTTGATCAAATAATATACATAAATAAGATTATAATTATGTTCATAGATATGATTACAAATATATCTCTTAATATCTCTAAGTACATTGGTATAAGAACATATAAAGAACAAATTAGGCTTATTTCATTATGAACAAAATCACACTCAATCCCGATATGTTTTATTCTTTTATGGAAAACCAGATTTTTAATTATATATAATGTTGGTTAACTATCACAATAAAATCAAATCTTTTTAGAATCAGTCACTCCAAATCACCAATCATTTTAAGTACTCGTCGCTATAGAGCAACATTCTTAATTGTCCAAGATACTGGATAAGAACAAAGCATCACCCAACCAGTCAAACAACTTTAGACAATCCGCCAATCCGAATCACACCATCTTGTAGTTCCAATTTATTATCAAATCGGAGTAGAATACCACCCTTATTTATTCAAATATCTCAATACCCTTAGTGTTGTCTCTCAATGCACTTTATGAGATTTATGCATAAACCGAGATAAAATGTGTATAGACTAAACAAAACAAACAACTAGATTAATCGTCCAAATAGTCTTCGATAAGATTTTGGAAGTCAACGCTAACTTATGATGTTCTATTAGAAAATCTGCGAGATTGACACCTAATAAACTTGTATCCTGAATAATTTTCAGTGCATATTTTCACCAACAAAGATAATTTTTCCCAATCCAATCATAAAAAATATTTTAAGAATCCCAAATCCTTTATAATCATAAGAACAAAAATAAGTACTCAACATATGCACTAGATAAATATATACCTATTTCTTATCTAATTTAAAAAATCTATCTAGGTGTTTGCCTAGCCAAGAAAATGTAAAATGTACATTAGAGAAGGATTGGAGTGGGTGGAGAGGAAGTGAAAGAGCAGCATTTATTGAAGGGTTAGTTGCCTTTTTGAGGGAGAGTATTTAGGTGAGCATGTTTAAATTGAGCAAGAGAAAAGGTTTTCATTAAACTCACCTGCTTCCTCTTACTTTTTCTCTCCCTTTATAACTTCTCTTCACACTCAATTCAAATCACTCACTTCCATTTTCATTTTCATTATCATTATCATGGTGCAAACACGAAAGTTCCGAGGTGTCAGGCAGCGCCATTGGGGTTCTTGGGTATCCGAAATTCGCCACCCTCTTCTGTAAGCTCTTCTCCACCTTCAAATCTCACTTTCTTTAGGATCTTCTACGTAATAACATTCTACTTTTACATCATTATTTCATTTTTACGTAATAAAAACAAGATTTTTATATTGGGTGCATGAAACAGCAAAAGGAGGGTGTGGCTGGGTACGTTTGAAACAGCAGAAGAAGCAGCACGAGCATACGATCAAGCTGCGATTCTGATGAGTGGACGAAACGCAAAAACCAATTTTCCAATGCTTCAAACCCCAGAGGGAGACCCAAAGACGCTAACACCCACGCACCAAACCCCATCAACCTCAAAGGAACTAGAAGAGATTCTTCACGCAAAGCTTCGAAAGTGTGGGAAGCTTCCCTCGCCTTCCATGACTTGCTTGAGGCTCGACCCAGAGAACTCCCACATCGGCGTGTGGCAGAAACGCGCCGGTCACTGTTCTGACTCCAACTGGGTCATGATGGTCCCCTTCGGAAAGAAGGGTGGTGATGAAGGTGGAAACAGTTCTATGATCACTCGTAGTTCTTCTGATTCGTTTTCTGAGTGTGATCAGAATAGAAGACAGGAACATGTGAGAACGGAGATGGACGAGGAAGAGAGAATCGCTATGCAGATGATAGAAGAACTCCTCAGCAGAAACTGGCCCTCTAGCCCTTCTTCATGTAACAACATGTGTTAAGAACAAAGAATTTCAAGGTTTCTTCTGGAATCAGTTTCTTTTAAGAATTTTCTCCTCAGTTGTTGTTGCCTAAGAAGTAGTTGTTACAATGTTATTACTGTGTTTTGTTCTTGCTCTCGTGTTTTTAGTCTTCTTGTACTTGTTTTTTCAGAACTTCCATTTTACACTTGATAGGATGAGAGGGGTGAATGGAAGACAAATAGTGACTTTTTTTTTTTGCCTCTTCTCTTTTCCTTGATATGTGTGTAAATGAAAAGTAAAGAAATTTCAGAATTTGGATCATATTATTTCATATAAACTTATTAAACACGTGTTTTTATTTTCTTCGTATTACGTCATATATTATATAGACATGTTATTTTTACTCTTTTTCTAAATATTGATGAAATTTTTTATGTACATGAATATATATTTTTATTAACTTTATTATGAACATTTCATGCAAAAAGTATTAATATAATTTATTTGGTATATAATATGATACGGTTTGTGTTAGCTAGCAACTAATTTTACGTTGTATGCGAAGATGAAGTTTATGCGTATACAAGGGTAGGTTGTCCCAATCACATGGTTGGAGTTGTTAGAAAGGTACTTGCAAGTCAAATGTTGGAGGAAATTTAATACTATCATTCAAAATTTTGACTGTGTATACAGTTTAAAACTCACATTAATGGCAGATTCACTCGAGTAAATATCAGCACTGCAGATAAACTGATGTAATCATGAAAACGCAGCATATATTGACGAGGTGGTGATATTTTTTAAAGTACTGCAAAATATAGATTATGAATAAGATAAAACCTAGTGTAAGCTTTTTGTTACAGTTTTTTTCAAATTTATTCTTCTGTTAGATCCAAACATATCCAAGTAAAGTAAAAATAAATAAATTTTTGACTTCGGTTTTTAACCAAAGTATAAAGCAATTAAAAAAATTCTAAAGTGGGGAATATGCTTCAATTTTGTAAACAACCAAAACATATTTAATTATATGCTTCGATTCCTAAGGTAACTAAAGACTATTCTTTATTATATGTTTTGGTTGTTGCTATAACCGAAATCTATTTTAGAATTTTTTTTAAAAAGATATTTTCTTTTTTACTTTCTGCCTACATTATGAACATGTACAAAAAAAAAACAACTATAAGTTACCTCAAAACATACAAAATAACCGGAAACAAAACATACAAAACATATATTAACAACATATAATATATATATATATATATATATATATATATATATATATATATATATATATATATATATATA
>Ga0214545_1008150_pt1 | contig 16962 bp, 18 predicted proteins | sample CNSS4metaG_FD_160064 | JGI IMG/M metagenome (GOLD analysis project Ga0214545, IMG submission 160064) | Root nodule microbial communities from cowpea collected in UCLA plant growth center, Los Angeles, California, USA - CNSS4 | ecosystem: Host-associated > Plants > Roots > Nodule | place: USA... | reverse complement strand
TAATAATAATATATAAGTAATAATAATAATAATAATAATAATAATAATAATAATAAAAATAATTGTAATAATAATAATAGTAAAAATAATAATATTAATAATAATAATAATAAAATAATAATAATAATAATAATAAAATATTAATGATAATTTTAAATAAAATAATAATTATAATAATAATTGTAGTAATAATAATAATAATAATAACTTGTAATAGTAATATATAAATGATAATAATAATAATAATAACAATAATAATAATTATAATAATAATAGTAATAATTATAATAATAAATAATAATTATAATAATAGTGATAATAATAATAATAATGATAAAATCGATAATAATAATAATAATAGTAATCATAATAAAAAAATAATAATAATAATAATAAGATGATAATAATAATAATTGTGTCGTATTTAGGAGAAAAACTCTAAACATCTCGGCAAGTTAAAAAAAAGAAGAATCATAATAATCATAATAGTGATTGAGTCACATAGAGTAATCAATACAACAGAAACCACAAGCATACACATACTCTATCTAAAATCGCATACAACAAACATCAAAAGATTAAACGATACAAGAATTTGGTTCATGCAATTGCATATAATATCATTAAAATAGGAACTGAGAACTCTCCTAACCTGGATTTCCCGCATCAAAGCTCTTGGAAAACTCTTCCTCTGTCAACCCACAATTGAATCAGTACCAAATTCAAGTACTCTCAACCACTTAAGCTAATATTATTCCTTGTCTTCTCTCTCCACATTAATTAACTTAGAGATTCCCACCCTCACATTTATTAAATAAATATTTATTCATTTATTTATTTTTCCCGGGTCTTACAACATACATGTGGAAACATTTTGTTCCCTCTTCATTTAGGATCACTTGAGAGCAGCAGTCTAGGCTAGAAAACTTCATTGATATAAGAGATGCATTCATTCAAAATATAAAGAAGTTTTCACGTCAAGAAAGAGATTTTAAAGATCAACTTGACTTGCTCTTGAGTAAGAAAAGAGAAAGAGAAATCAAAGATGTGTTGATAATATGATTGCAAGTATAGAAAACTACAAGAGAGCACAACAAAAGCAATGAGAAAAAGCCAAACTTGAGAAGCTTCGAGCTTTAGAAAAGATAAGAGGGCAAGAGGATTATGAGAAAAATATTAAGAGAAAAGAGATGAAGAAGAAGAGGCAAAAGAGGAGAATATAAGAAAAGCTAAAGAAGAAAATGAGAGAAAAGAATTTAAAGAAAGAGAGAAATTAAGACATGATAGAGAGTTTGAACAAAAATCTCAAGTGGTAGAGTTTAAGAGAAATTTAGAAGCACAAAGGGAAATCATGGTAAGGGAAGTAGTTTTCCATCCTTCTACACTCCTTTCCATGAACACCCAATTTCCAAAGGGAGTAATCCCATATTTAAACTCTTCCTCCTTTTCCATGAATTCATTTGTCTTGTTTCCCTCTCAAACATTTTGTAATCCATCTCATTCAATTATTTTACACTCCTCTACAGATTTTGCCACAACACACTTTGACATTAAAATTCTTTTCAAAACTCATTTATGTCAAAGTGTGAGACACTCCTCTTGTGAAATGGGCCATATATCACATTTTCACAAATTTAAAGGCCCATCATCACACCTATCATATCAATATCTACCGCATGGTCTTTATGAGTTTACTGAAATAATATTTGATGACTATTGTGGATATATTTTTGAACCTGGTGGAACCCAGCTTTAGTTGTTGTGAGCCTTAAAGAATCCTTTTGATCTGAGGTCAAATCCTCTTCAAGAGGGAGGAGTTGATGTGATCCCAACAAGGCTTATAGCTTGAGCCAACACCTAGGCCCAAATCATCCTCAAGGCCATTCCATGGCCCACATGCACCTCGATGCCCAAGTCCAATCAAAGACCCAATAATAAGAGACATGTGAAGACCTAAGATTAGACTTTATTTTTGGGCATATTGTTTAAGCCATGTTTTAAAAATAAATTGTAAAATTACTAGAAGTAGTTTTGGGTCATAATTGATCTAGCTTTTGCAATTGGGTCCATTCAAGACCAATTACAAAAGTCTAGACCAAGTTTGCATCTAGCCTTAGCCATGAGTTGCACATTTAGCACATGTGTTAAATGAGGAAAGTGTGACATGCCACATGGCATATGATCCACTTTTTACAGATCTTAGATCTAGATCTAGATATAGACACATGTGCTTCACATGGCCACCTTGCATTTGCATTTCAATTTAGTCTTGCATTTGGTTTTCATTTTAGGAGATGCTCTCTACTATAAATGAGAGACTCCACACTCTTTGTAAGGTTGCTCTTGAATTGTTAATGCAAATACATGTTGAGAGCACTCTATGACTTGCATTTTTGAGAGTCCAGATTTCTAGAGCATTCTCCTAGATGTCTCCTCTTGCCCTCCTCCCTAAGTTGGCCTAACCTCTTAGGAACCTTCACCAAACCACTTCCACTACCACTACATCTCCAACCTTTGGTGCTTCATCCATTTTGCTGCAAGGAAGCTTCAATCAACCATCAAATTCCACCATGAAGCTTCATTAATCAAATATTGTAGTGTTCTAATTTACTGTGCTCTAAACTACAAAATATTGTAGTGCACCTTCTGCAAAAGGAAGCTTGTTTTCAGCCATTTCAAAATAGTTCAAAGTAGTTTTAGGACCAAACTTGAGTAATTTTCAAGAACCTTGCTCTAGATACCAATTGTGAGTATTGAAATGGGCAAAATGCCAAGGGGGGTTGAATTGGCTTGTTAAAAACTTTGATTAATTTTAAAAGCGTAAAACACCTTTAACTTGAATCAAATCAACCACAAAATAAGGATGCAATAGCTATTGGACTGCACACTTTTAATCGATAAAAATAAGGGACAATCAGGTAATTTCATTAAAGAGTTAACAATACAGTGTAAATCAAAAAATCAAAATATTAAATCAGTTGACAGAAATACTGGGAAATCTACAAAATTTCGAATTTTTAGTTTAAACCAAAAGCAACATGAAAGACTTATCAAGATTGATTGAAATTAGTAATACATATATGAGCCAAGCCCTAGGTCATGCTAGAACACATAAGAACAGTTAAAAGAATGTACAAAACACAATTCTTGAAACTTTAAAGCATAAATTAAAAGAGAAGAGATAAAGTGAAGCACAAGAACACAACGTTTTTATACTAGTTTGCTCAAATCTAAGATACATCCAATTTGTCAAGGCAACCCGAGTTTGACTTACACTATTTCAAAAGATTTACACAATCCACAAGATTACACTTTCAAATAAGCAAAAATGGACACCAAGACTATTGAATCCCATAAGAATCTATCAAACACAACAAGATCACACTTGCAAACCTTGAAAACCACTAGGAACCACCCAGAAACTTTAGAAAGACCAAACTTGAATGAAGGTTATCCCTAGCCAATCAAACCTCTTTCTCTAAGTTCTTAAACCAATAAAAATTTCTCCAATAAAGATCCAAGAACAATCACCAAAGGTTGTATTTTTGTATGATGCATAAAGAGAGAGAGATTTTCAACAAAATTCATAATGATTTCGCGCTAAAAATGGTAAGTCTAACACCTTGCTCTAGAAAAAAAAAATATATAATCAATGTGTTAACAAATTAAACAGGTTGATTTTTCATTCAATCTATTGATTTTATTTAACTTAAGTGAAATCAGTCAATTAAAAAATAAATGAACTTATTGAATATGTAACAAATAAAACTACTGCAGCAAATCATTAACCTGTTAAAAATGATTTCAACATGTTAAAAGACACCAACTAGACCCTATACATCTATACAATGCGAAATGGTCTACACTATGAACACCAATCTTCAAGCTTGTGTTCTTCATGTGAAATCCAAATTTAGCACACACACCAGGCTTGATCAACACGTGAATCATAAAGTCTTCACATCTTCATCAATTTAATCATGGCTCTAACATGTTCCAATGCAATGGCTTTATACATCTTTATCAGAACTTCAAGCACCAAATCACCAAGACCTTTTGTGCTAACAACTTGGACTCATATGATTGTTATGTTATGTAGATTTAACACTATGCTAACTTGCTACAATGTAAAAATCATTACTTTTACTAAATTAAGAACCAAAAAGACATAGATGAAAATAAATCATAACAAGAATCAAAAGTATAAACAAATTTATTCATCTAACCTCAGAATCCTATTAAGAAATTATAGTGGAACTAACCCTTGGAGCTTAGCCCTCCATGGAATGCAAAAGTAACATAAAAATAAAAGAAAAGAGGGTGGATAGAACATGAAATTAGGCCTCCCTAAAGGGTTCCTAAACTTCGAAGTTTCCAGCTTACCCTTTCTGGTTCCCCATGATCGCTTTATGTAAGACTTGGATTGAGATTTTATGTTGCTAAAATCTATCAAATATCTTTCAAAATAAAGGTAAAGATAAATATCATTTATCTTTATAGTTATTATGAATATCTAAAAATATCATTTATTTGACAAATATAGTTAGTTGACAATATCAGTATCTGATATAATTAAATAAATTAATTATTTAAAGCTATCTGATAAATTATCACTAAATAATATTTGCATAAATTTTCTAAATTAGTCATTTGCAATATTATGTCTAAATTTATAAGGAAATCCTAATATATTAATATTTGCATTTTAGTCTCTCGTTTGGCCAGACTTTGACCAACTTTAAATATTGGAATATGACAGTCTAACAACTATAATTTGACAACCCAAATTAGAACCGTACGTGGATATGACATGGGATTAATGATTTAAAAAAAATCTCTTATTTTAAAAAGGAATTGGGAAGGACATGACTTATTTGATGTATATTTATTTATTCCAAAGAAATAATTGGCAAGTGAGGGAGGGAGAAAGACACTATTTTTAAAACATTTGTGGTATTGGAAGCTTAAACGATGGAGGGTGAGGTTAAAGTAGGAAGGCTGAAAGGTAGGTTACGAAGGGTGAAGGTTGAATTTGTTTACTCTTTGTTTGAAGGAGAAGGTGAATTTGTTAAGTGGCTAGGGTTTATGAATGCAACGTAGTGCAGGGGAAGGTTTGTGATATGGGACATGTGTCAATTGAAGTGAAGTGGTTTTTGGGTTTAGTGTTTAGGTTGTCATCGTCTGTGAATAACAATGGAAGTGAAGGTTTGAGTTGCACGTCTCTAAGTGTTTCATTAGTTTTTCATTGTCGACACTGATGGTCGTCCTCTGTTGGGTGTGGTTGAGTTGTCGTTGGTGGTCGTCCTTCGTTACCGAGGTTCTGCACGCTGGCAAGTTTTGAAGCATTCATTTTATTTTTGTTATTATGACTTGGGTTATGCTTTGTTTTTATGTCTAAAGAACATAAAGTTTCTAGTTTTACAATTTGGTCTATATTTTTTTCATTGTAGGGTTTGTTTATTTTGTTTGTTAGTGGTTGAGTAGTTGGTTAGGTTTTCATTTGAAATGCAAGCTCTGGCCACTGGTTTGATGGTTACTGAAGTTCGTATTGTGGCTGACTATAAAGGAGTCCAAATTACTGTGAGAAACCTTCATAAAGTACAATGTAGTGTTTGCCTTATATACATGTATTGTTATTATGGGTTTTCTTTGATCGGATGATGTAAGACCCGTAAAATTTAATTAATTAAATAAATAATTAATTAATAAATGCGGGTGGGAAAATCATTTATGACATTAAATTATGATGAGTATGACGTGGAGAAGTACTAGCTCAAGTGGTTGAGAGTACTTTGATTGTGTGAGAGGACTTGGGTTCGAGTCCTATGTATGCCAATTTTGTGTTATTATTTGTTATTATTTTAATATATGTTAATCATGTTGTGAAATAATATGATAATTGGATGATGATAGTTAGCATGAATTATGAATTGGCATGATGATTTGGCATTGACTTGGTATTTCATAGTTGTGGGTTCAACTCTGGGAGAACCCAATTTAAACATTCTTTTTGCTATTTTTGGCTTTGGCATGAAGGTGAAGGGTTAACGTAAACCCTAGAGAAAATAGCAGCCAAGGGTGGCTGTAAAAACACCCCATAATGGGAGATTGAATGGCCATTAACACTTAAATTAAGTGGCAACTCGTTTTTAACTTTTCCCCTAGGCTTAAGTTTCCATTTAAAAGGCAAAAGTGAAGTTTTTGAAAGGGTTTGGCAATATTAGAATTGGTACAAGAAACAAAGCACGAAAATTGCTAAGATTAGTGAGTGGGAGTGAGTTTTGGGGTTGGTTAAGTGGAAGCCAAGGGGAAGATCATTGGTGATCGTTGGGAGCTCTCAAGCATTTCAATTTAAGCGAAGGAATTCCAGGTTAGGGGAGTTTACTCCCGCTAAATTTTATGTTAATCATGGCTGGTATGCAAAATGTATATAATTTTATCCATGAACCTCTGCTCTCTGTGCATTTTCACAATTCTGGAAAATTCCCAGAATCCGCCTGGCGGGCTGTTCATAGCCGCCAAGCGGCACATGCATCTTTACCTGTTTTGGGTTCCTGAAGAGGAACCGCCTAGCGGCATCTTCCTTGGCCGCCAGGTGACACATGGCCGTACTCAATTTTTTCTAGGTTTTATGAAGGGTCTGACGGTGGCTGTCGAACCGCCACGCAACGTGGACCCTTTTGGTTTGGATTTGATGATGTTGGGGTACTGGGGTGGATTTGATAGGGGAAAAACCTGGGTTACTTATGGGAGAAAGGTTTGATGTGGAATTGTCTTTGAATTCCGCGTGAGGGATGGTTAAATCGAATGGAACAATGTATATGTGATTGGAGTGAAATTGTTAGGGTTTAAATGTTGTGAGATAAATTGGTAATGATTAATGTGGAAATTGGTAACCATTGAGAGAGGTCTGTAGATTAGTTCAAATGAGGGGAAATTCTTGTGGAGTCTGGAATAATTGGGCAGGTGCCAAATCAACTCGAAAGGTTGGGGGATTTTGCAGGGAGAAACATTTCTGGGAAACCAGAAATTGGTAAGCACCGCCTGGCGGACCAAGGCCTGTCGCCAGGCGCCATCGTAGAAACAACCTTTTGAATGGCTGAGGGACGTTTGCTGGTGCGGAGATCTTGGAGTAGATTAGGTTCTTGATACAAGCAGGCTTAGGTGCAGTATTTGGGGTATAAGCAACAAAGATGATAGGTAGGAGTTGGAAGTATGAATGCAAAGAATTGAAGGAGAGGAAAATTGTCTCTCTATTATAGTAAGGACCACACTTAGAGTTGTAATTATGTGTTGTGTAACTGGTTGTGATATCAGTCATACTGTTAATAAATAATGTGGGATCATATAACTAATTGAAATGTGCCGAGGTGGGTAGCATGTGATATATTCGGGACTAGATAATGATTGGTAGAGATAGGAAGCCTGATATAGACTTAGCTAATAATAAGATGATGGAAATAGAGCAGGTATGTGAATTTGACAGTGGCCTAGTTGGATTAGTAAAGCTGTATTTCGCTTGATACAATGAGTGTTACTTGGGTTTGAGAACCTAATGGGTCTTCAGGTCATTGGTATTAGGTGACCTGCTTATGAGCGAGAGTGATCAAGTGGGAAAGTTCACTAATAATTGAGTTGGATTAGAGTGTAATCGGTCACAGAGCCGAACAGAATTGAGGAAAAATCAGTAGAACGCGATTATTGGTATGTCGCCTGGCGGCGATCTAGGCTTCGCCAGGCGAAAAAATGTCAGAATAGAGAGGTTTGGAGCTTGCGGCGCCGGGCGGCAGGAATAGTTTCGCCAGGCAGTAGTTACCAAAATAGAGAAGAACTGGAACAGATGCGCCTGGCGGCATGAGGGACTCCGCCAGGCGGTGACGACATCTTTGGTGATTCTGAGGCGCGTGGCGCCTGACGGTACGCGACACTCGCCAGGTGGTCTGGGAGCTGGCAGCGCCTGGCGGCACGTGTCCCCCGCCAGACGATTTGTACTGCTGCAGCTTGGACCTTGATTGCATGTGTGATCTACAAGGCTTCTAGTGATGCTTTAAAGGTGGGATTGCTGGGTTCCTTGAGTTATGGCTCAGAACGTATCCCTTGAGTTGTGGCTTGGAATAGCATCTCTTGAGTTGTGGCTCGGGATGGCAGATGAACACGAGGAACCCTTGAGTTGTGGCTCAGGTTGGCGAGTGTTGCCGGTGTGAGTGTGCTGGTTGTGGCCAGTACGGATGGGTCTAGATAGATTGCCCTCCTCAGTAGTTGGCTGACGAGTTTGGTAGTCTTAGGACGATGCGAACTATGTTCATATTTGGGAACTCCACCCGGCATTATGGTGTATGATCCATAACATGGTTTCCCGCACGTGCTCTATTGGTTGTGACCGATAGGTATGGCAGCAAGTCACCATGAAGTAATCACTAGAAGAGGTAGAACACAAAAGTTATGGTTGGTTATAAAACATGGTACTCTAAGGATTGTTTGGGGATGATTAAATAATAAATGTGTTGTTATATGATGTACTGATTTTATATGTTTTGTTTGTTAAGCTCACCCTATCTGCTTGTGATTTTATATGTTGTTGATGCAGGTGACTCAGGTGAAGCTTAACTGCGGAGAGGGGATAAATGTGGGGAAAAGCTTTTGTTATTTCCTTTGGTTTTGAAATACGATGTAAACCCTTACGAGATTTTTATGAAATATGTGTTTAGTGATTATGAACCTGAACTCTTGATGGTTAATTATTAAATTTTGAATATTAGTGATTTTGAATTTTGACTTAAGTGATGTCCGATGTTGTATATTTTGCATCCATGTCGCTTGATTAATTTTTGTGCACATTGAACTTATATTGATTAGGTTTTATTCCTTTCATTGAAACGGAGTCATTATCTGACATGCATATTTTCCATAGAAGTCATAAATCGAAGTTTTGTGCACAAAGTTTGGTTAGTTATTACTTAAGTCAAAATAAGTGCCGACCTAGGTTGAATATTATGCACATTTTTTACAGTTTCAAGTTGTGTGAAAGTTGTTCATGATAACATTCTTGTTTTCTTGTATTTTTCAGAGTATTGCTTATTTATGGTGATTTTGATGGCTGGGAAATGTAAAGTGAAATGTTCACTTGAACCTACCAACAAGGGCAACAAGGCCAAGATGGCAAAGAAGGATAAGCAGTGTTGTGTTTATTACTTGGTTGAATTGATATAATTGTTCTTTAATTTCTAATTGGTGGTAATTTTCTTGTATGCTACTACAGATCGAAATTGTTCATAGATGCGAAAGTAAATACATTGTTGAAGTCAACAATGTATTGAAAGACAAATATCGTAAACATATTGAAGAAACACCTTTTAGATGGTGTTTGGATTTAGATAAGGCCTTGGAAATCAACTATCCATTGTTACGAGAATTTTTGAGGCGATGGGTTCCAAATGGTGATTCGCAATAGGCAGCACTTGGTGCGTTTATCTATTTTTGATGTGTGTATATGTCTTGGGCTTAGTCTTATGGGTTAAGCTATAGAATTTGATACTGATATATATGGTTTGGTAGGTTCATTGTTTGACAAGAAACCTATCACAATAGTAGACATTATTAAGAAGATTAACAAGTGTGTAAGTAGTGATGATGATGATGTAGGAAGTTTTTGTCGGTTGTACGTGTTACTTTCTTTTTGTGTATTTTATTTTCCTAGGATATCTAGGATTATCATGAACATGCCGTTGAAAATTTTAGATAACGTTGAAAATTTAAGTGAGTATAATTGGACCAATTCAGTCCATGGTTTTCTAGTGAGTGGTTTGAACCGTGGATGTAAGGTTGTGCGACAAAAACAAAATGAACATAGCCTTAACCTAGCTGGTGCAGTCCAAGTGGTTCAGGTAATAACATAATTCACAAATAGTCAAATTTTATTGTGGTTGATTTGGTTTGCTCGACGTCTTTCCTTGAAAGATGTAGATGGTGACCAACACTTCCCTAGAATGTTAGGGTGAACTTCATTGAAGATTAAGGCAGTCAATAATGAATCTATATTTGAAAAGAACAAGGTATTATAGTTATTGCGTTCAATATTGTGTTTCAATTAGTTTGGTTAAATCTATATTTCTCATCATATGTGCTATGAAATGGGTTGTTATTTTTTTGTAGGTTATTGTTGATTGGGGCATTAGGGAAGAGGAAAGAAAGAACTATATTCTTCATACTACATTACATATTGAGGAAGAAGGGCATTCAAAAAGGATGACAAGTAGGCTAGAATATGTAAGATCCGCGAAATTTAATTAATTAAATAAATGATTAATTAATAAATGCGGGTAGTGGGAGCCTTTATGACATTAAATATTGACTTTTATGATATGGAAAAGTGTTACCTCAAGTGGTTGAAAGGACTTGGGTTCAAGTCCTATGTATGCCATTTATGTGCTATTTAATTTATTATTATTTTTAATAATGTGCTGGATAATGATAAGTGATAATATAATCCTAGAATTAGAGGAATTATCACGAAACATGAATTGGTTGAATGGTTGTGCACTAATTTGACATTGGCATGATAATGGGTTTGAATCTTGGTAGATCCAAATTAAACTTTCTTTTTGCCAAAATTCTCTTTGGCATGAATGTGAAAGGGCAGAGAAACCCTAGTTGACAAAGAGGCAACCAACAGAGGTTGAAAACAACTCATAATTATCCTTGAATGGCAATTATCATCATCATTCAACTAATTTTCGTTTTGCACCATTGCATAGTGAGAAGAGAAAGAATTTAGAGAGTGTGTTATGAGAATTGAGTGTAACTGGGAGATGAATTGAGGGGAAGTGCTAGGCGACATAGTGATTAAGGGAGAAGGCAAGAACTCACAAGTTAAGCGCAAGGAAACCAGGTCAAGGGAGCCGAGCCTCGTAAATTATTGTTTAAGATTAATTGCATGATGTAAAACATGATTTGGTATGATAATTCTCTGTTGTTAATTGAATGTCGTGTTTCTGGAATTTTTCCAGAAACCGCCTGGTAGATGATGAACAGTCGCCAGACGACTCATGCTTTTTTGCTTATTTATAGGTTCTTGAAGAGGAATCGCCTGACGGCACGAGCCTGACCATACGTGCTCTACCACACGTGCTCCACCAGTTGTGGCTGGTAGGTGTGACAGCAAGACACCTAGAGGTACTCATCAGAAGACGTAGAACACGGGTAACATGGTGATGACCATGTGGTCTGAACCAAAGGATAGAAATTCCTTTGATGTATTTGTATGTTTTATTTGATGTGTGTACACACACACACACACACACACACACACACACACACACACACATATATATATATATATATATATATATATATATATATATATATATATATATATATATTTTTATATAATTTTAAGCTCGCCCTATCTACTTGTGTTTAGCGATGATCATGTACGTGGTACACGTAAGCAGATGATGTTGCAGGTGGATCTAGTGAGGCATAAAGTCAGAGTGGGGCTAGCTTGGGAAATTTTATTCAGAGTTTTATTTTTGCTTTATGAATTTTAAGAAGTTTGTAATCATTTGGATTATTGGACTTAACTTTGTATTTTGAGTTTGTAATTCATTACGAACCTCCCCGCTCGTAATCCATGCAAGAACATCCCAGACCAAAAACTATCAGCACGCAATACACAAAACCCACACAAACGCACATTTCCACTATGCTATCGCTTAGCGTAGCCTAAGCGCCGCTAGGCGAATTCATAGTGTGGACCACCTAGCGATATTAACCTACCGTTAGGTGCCACACGCTGCAGGATACCCCTGTTGGTAGCTATCACCTGGTGGTGCAATGCACACCGCTAGACGCTACATCTGTACACGATTTTACTAGTTTAATCACTGCAGAATCCATGTTTTTACCATACAAATCATCACAGGAACATGTTCAAAATTACCAAATTTCGTATGTTTATAGTTCAATATACCTAAAAATACATCACCACAATTCATATGCCCCAATCATGTATAAACATTCATGCATTCATAATTTATCACAAGAAAACATAACACAATGCAACCATGAAAAATCAACAATCATGCGTAACCTATATCTCCAACTACAAACACCCAAAATATGATCACACTATACAAACTAAATAGCAACATGTTATGAACTATTTGTCAAAAATTCAACTAAATAGGACGATGAACGAATCGAAAAATGCAATTTTATGAAAACTGTGCAGACAAGAAAAAACGTAGTCACCCAATGACTAGAGCTTGGTGCCCAGCAAAACCAAATCCAGAGACCTGACATGAAAACAAGAATCAAATGGCTATTTCACAAAAGAGGCACACACAAATAGGTAACATGAAAAATACAACTCCTTTTACCTCTTTTCCCGTTGCTCTACCTTTGCTCATGGTAAATATGGTCTCCCAAATGCTTCTTCTTGCCCAGAAAAAACAATTCTTTTAGATATACCTCTAATCCAAAATTGTTGTGAATAAATATTTATTTATTTATTTAATTTTCCCAGGTCTTACTCTTCACACCCAAAATACATCAATGAAGTGCAACTTTAAGTTAGGGCACCACAAAAGTTCACGAACACCATGTACACAAATTTTTCTTCGTAAAAGAAATTTCCTATATTGAACATATAGTGTAATAAATAAACAGGATACTTCACACATAATGAACATGAATTAAATGTTATTCACTTAACCTATGTTTATTGGAACAAATATGATAATATTTGTCCAATAAACATGGCTAAGGTCAACAAGTAGGCTAACTTAGATAAGCACAATTCAAAAAATAATAACAACATTTTCAACTAGTAAACACAATCATTTCCAATGTTCAATATACTATGTACTACATAAATAGAGCACTTCACAAAACAAATCAGCCCAACTTAAACACAAAGCAAATCTAGCCTTAATACCTATTATTTATTTAAGTAATGAATGAAGAAGTAATGTTACCTTAATACCTATTGGAACAAGTTCAGAATTCAAAAAACTAAATGCCACCAAAATGTCCTTTGTTCCCTACAATCATCACATAATCCTTCGTCAATACTTCAAGAGACAACAAATGTTATCATAAATAATGCAAAATTGAAAACATAAATGCCTTTCACACGAAATCAAGGTTAAACTTTCCTAATTTCAAGGTGCAAGATGCCTGATCATTTTCCTAGCCACATACTATTTCTAACAAATTAAGCAATAAGAATGTGGATAATTCTAAAACAAAACTCTGAAAGTGAATATCATTCATGTAGGTTTAGGGATTTACTGACCCTTCAAACCTTTTCACCATCACATTAGGTTTAGGGATTTAAAACTTCCGCATACATAAACATACCGACAATAAAAAACAAATTAGACTGGAATCCAAAAATATTCAACTTACCACTAAAGAAGATTGGCAGAAGAAAAAAGATTCAACCTTCGTTACCTTTTGATAATTCCTAGTAACTTCTGATGAAGCATGATTGGGTTATGTGCTAAGTCTCTATCAATTTGTTAGTCACATATGGAGAATTGGTTTGGTGAAGGCATGGGTGTCAATATTAAATTGTATTGGTGCATAAGATCATGTGCTTAAAATTGTTAGAGTGTTGCTGCTTATATTTTGTTTGAGCATGCTTGGAATGGTCTATCTGACTAGGAGATGAATGCATATGTGAGGTGCTATAAGGCCTGGAACATTATAGATGGCAATGATTTTCATTAGGAGTACTCTAGAATGAGAGCAAATGAGAGCAACCGATGTGGAGTGTGTTTGAACCTGAACTAAAACCAGTACTGCCCAAGTATTGGTGTAGCGCCTGGCGATGGTGATCGACCCGCCAAGCGACAACGTAGAAACAGGGGGTTCTGGATCACGGTGGCGCCGACGGTAAGGAGGGGTGCGTCGGGCGGAGTCTGCAGTTAAGTAAATACTAAGGCACGTGGTGCCTAACGGAGGAGGAAGTCCCGCCAGGCGATAGTTGCGTGGCAGTGAAGACCAAGGTGCTTAGCGCTTGGAGGTATGTGTCCCCGCCAGGCAATCTGGAAGCAGTAGCGCCTAGCGGTACGTGTCCCCCGCCAGGCGATTTTGCTGCAGCAGATTGGTGTTATGCTTGCTATGATGTGCGTGACCTACAAGGCTTCTAGGATATCTTAAAGGTCGGCTTGCTGGTGTTCCTTGAGTTGAGCTCGGAACGTATCCCTTGAGTTGAGCTCGGAACGTAACCCTTGAGTTAAGCTCGGGAGAGGGGATAAGCACGTGGCATTCCTCGAGTTGAGCTCGGAATGGCATCCCTCGAGTTGAGCTCGGGATGGCGGATGAACACGAGGAACCCTTGAGTTGAGCTCAGGTTGGCGAGTGTTGCCGGTGTGAGTGTGCTGGTTGTGGCCAGTACGAATGGGTCCAAATAGATTGCCCTCCTCAGTAGTTGACTGACGAATTTGGTAGTCTTGGGACGTTACGAATTATGTTCGTATATGAGAACTCCACCTGGCGTTACGGTGTAAGATCCGTAGCATGGTTTCCCACACGTGCTCTATCGGTTGTGGTCGATAGGTATGGTAGCAAGACAACTTGAGGTACTCATTAGAAGACGTAGAACACGATTAACATGGCGGTGGCCATGTGATGGGATATCAAGGGATGGATTTCCTTTGGTGTGATTATGTGATTGTATAATTGTGCCATAGATATATATATATATATATATATATATATATATATATATATATATATATATGTTTATTTTGTTAGCTCACCCTATCTGCTTGTGTTTGGCGATGATCGTGTACGCGGTACACAGGAGCAGATGATGTTGCAGGTGGATCTGGTGAGGCTTAGCAGCGGAGCAGGGAAAAACTCATGGGAACAATTTTATTGAGTTTTTATCATTTATGGTTTTGGAATAAAGATGTAATCTATTATGAGACTATTTTGGTATTTTATTGAATTTTGAGAAGATTTGAACTTAGAGTTATTTTTGTTATGAAATAAATTATTTGAAATTTCCTGCGTTTTTGGGAAATGGATTTATAATCAATGTGATTTTATTTTCTTATTTTTATTTTATTGTTTAAACTTGTAATATCCGGTTGGGATGTTACAGGGCCTATGGTTGAGCCCAAGTCATCATCTCCTCCCTCTTGAAGATGATTTATCCTTAAAATTGGAGGGTTGTTATCTTCTTCATACCCATCTACAAAAGGAATTAAATCAGTCACATTGAAGGCAGTATGCACTCCATATTCCTCAAGAAGGCCCAATTGATATGCATTGTTGTTGACCTTCCTTAGGATTTGGAAATGACCATCTCCATGAGGGTGAAGTTTGGACTTCCTTTTCTTATGAAACATTTCTTTTCTTAAATGAAGCCAAACTAGATCCCCTATTAAAGATGACACCTCTTTTCCCCTTATTATTATACTTAGCGTATCTCCCTTATTTGGTGTTGTATTTGTTGTTTAATCTTTTCATATTGATCCTTGGCAAATTTAGAGTTAGAAACCCTTTCCTTATGAACAAAAATCAAAGGAAGTAGGGAGATGTACTAAATGCATAGGTGTCAAAGGATTAAAATCCTTAAAACTCACATAGCCGATTATGATGCCTTGTTGATTCAATTTTTGCAAGAAAGGAAATTTATCACTCTTAAGGGAGAGGAGATAGTGGTACCACTACATGCTTAATTAAATCATATGAAAAGGTTTTTCACTATAGATGTAGTTACTATGGCTTTTTTCGTTATAGCTAACTCAACCAGATTAATAGTGACAGAACATTATTTTCTTCTATTTTCTTAGCTTTTAATATTGATCTTAATTGTTTATTTGTGCCTAATTATCTTTTGTTAGTGCATTTTCATTAATTAGGATTTATTGAGCCAATAATTCAGATTTTAATTAATTTGAATTCATTTGGTCTAATTTTTGTTTATTAATTATTTTGAGGTTTTGTTATGATGCAATTTTGGACTTGGGCATTAATCTTGGACCGAAAAGATTAGTGTCATGTCAACCTGCCACATCGTTAGCATATCAACTTTTTAGATTAATTTTTATGGTTTCTTTATATTAGTTTTTGTAGGCCAAAATGGGCCCAATCCCATGGTCAGCTAGGGTTTTAAAGAGGAGGTCTAATGTGACCACCTCCTCTCTCTCTTGTCTTTAGTTTGTTATATGTTTTGAATAGACCCATTAGGGTTTTGTTTTCATGCAATTATACAACCACCATCCAACTAAGTTTACGTTGGTAAATATCCTTCTTCATTCATTACATATGAAATCTTTGATAATGATGAAGTGTTATTGCAAGCCATATTGCTTGAGAGAGATCAACGACTTGATCAATTGAAGGCCAATATGACTAAGTCACAACAATTCATGAAACGTAATGCTGATAAAAATAGAAGAAATGTAGAGTTCAAGGATGGAGAATTAGTATTAGTCAAGCTTCAACCCTATCTATCAACAACATTCTATGGCATTGCAGAAACATCAGAAAATTAGTCTCAGATACTTTCGACCCTTCAATATCACTCAGTAGCTTAGTCTTGTGGCATATAAATTGGAATTGCCATCAAAGGCAAAGATTCATAATGTTTTCCACATGTCTTTACTGAATAGGTTCTTGAGGGGATACAAAACCGAAATTACTTGTCATTACCACTACAAACTGCTGAATGTGGCCCAAATTTATCTTCTGTTATAGTGATTTATAGTACAATCATATTTGTCAAGAGGAAACGAACTAAAACAATTACAAATATGGTTATCAAACTCACGAGTTAACGTACGAGTTTACGATCATAGACCTGGCTTTCGAGTTAACTAAGAAGCAAACTCGTTTTTGAAGTAAAATTGGTGGAATCGGAAGTGGGATCATTAAACTCGTGCAAAATCGCGAATTTCCAGCATGTGAGCGAGTTGGGGGGGGGTGGGGGGAACTGACCTATTTTTT
>Ga0214545_1008148_pt1 | contig 16963 bp, 1 predicted proteins | sample CNSS4metaG_FD_160064 | JGI IMG/M metagenome (GOLD analysis project Ga0214545, IMG submission 160064) | Root nodule microbial communities from cowpea collected in UCLA plant growth center, Los Angeles, California, USA - CNSS4 | ecosystem: Host-associated > Plants > Roots > Nodule | place: USA... | reverse complement strand
CAGGTAGGTCTCTTATAAATTTAAAACTTTGCGGGTAGGTTCTTGATAAATATAAAAACTTTGCAGGTAAGTCCCTGATAAATTCAAAATATTTGCAAGTAGGTCCCTTATCAATTCAAAATTTTGGAGGAAGGTCCATGAAAAATTTAAAAACTTTGGTGGTAGGTCCCTGATAAATTCAAAACATTAAATTTATATTAAATTTGAAAACTTTGCAAGTAGTTCGCTTATAAATTCTAAAACTTTGCGGGTACATACCTTATAAATTTAAAAACTACTACTACTTTAGTGGAAGGTCCTTGATAAGTTTAAAATATTTGAAGGTAGGTTCCTGTTAAATTTAAAAACTTTGTAGTAATTCCCTTATAAATTTAAAACTTTGTAGGTTTGTCAATCATAAGTTTAAGAACTTTGTATTTAGATTCCTGATAAATTTAAATCTTTGAAGGTAGGTCCTTGATAAAACTTTGGCGGTAAGTCCCTGATAAAGTTAAAATAATTGCCAGTAGGTCCATTAAAAATATAAAAACTTTGCAGGTAGGTTACGATTAATTCTAAAAACTTTTCTAGTAAGTCCCTTATAAATTTAAAACTTTGCAGGTGTGTCCCTGATAAATTTAAAAACTTTGCAAGTAGATCCTTGAAAAAATTTAATATCTTTGAAGGCAGGTCCTTGATAAATATAAAATCTTTGCAGGTAAGTCCCTGATAAATTTAAAAACTTTGAAGTTATGTCCATGATAAATTTAAAAACTTTGTTTGTAGGTCCTTTACAAATTTAAAAACTTTGCAAGTAGGTCCCTAAAACGAATAAAGCATTTTTAGGTAAGTCCCAAATAAATTTAAATAATTGCAAATAGGTCCTTTAAAAATTTGAAAACTTTGCAGGTACTTCCCTGATAAATTAAAAAACTTCATAGGTAAGTGATTGATAAATTTAAAAACTTTACAAATGGTCTCTCTGAAAAATTTAAAAATATTGAAGGTAAATCCCTCATAAATTTAAAATATTTACAAGTAGGTCCCTATTAAATTTAAAAACTTCTAAGGCAGGTCCCTTATAAATTTAAAACTTTGCGGGTAGGTTCTTGATAAATATAAAAACATTGCAGGTAAGTCCCTGATAAATTCAAAATGTTTGCAAGTAGGTGCCTTATCAATTCAAAATTCTGGAGGTAGGTCCCTGAAAAATTTAAAAACTTTGGTGGTAGTTCCCTGATAAATTTAAAACATTAAATTTATATTAAATTTTAAAAACTTTTCAAGTAGTTCGCTTATAAATTCTAAAACTTTGCAGGTACATTCCTTATAAATTTAAAAACTACTACTACTTTGGTGGAAGGTCCTTGATAAGTTCAAAATATTTGAAGGTAGGTCCCTGTTAAATTTAAAAACTTTATAGGTAAGTTATTGATAAATTTAAAAACTTTACTCATGGTCTCTTTGAAAAATTGAAAAATTTAAATCCCTGATTAATTTAAAATATTTACAAGTAGATCCTTATTAAACTTAAAAACTTTGCAAGTAGGTCTCTTATAAATTTAAAACTTTGCGTGTAGGTTCTTGATAAATATAAAAACTTTGCAGGTAAGTCCCTGATAAATTCAAAATATTTGCAAGTAGGTCCCTTATCAATTCAAAATTTTGGAGGAAGGTCCATGAAAAATTTAAAAACTTTGGTGGTAGGTCCCTGATAAATTTAAAATATTAAATTTATATAAATTAAAAAACTTTGCAAGTAGTTCGCTTATAAATTCTAAAACTTCGCGAGTACATTCCTTATAAATTTAAAAAATACTACTACTTTGGTGGAAGGTCCTTGATATGTTTAAAATATTTGAAGGTAGGTCCCTGTTAAATTTAAAAATTTTGTAGTAATTCCCTTATAAATTTAAAACTTTGTAGGTTTGTCAATCATAAGTTTAAGAACTTTGTATGTAGATTCCTGATAAATTTAAAATCTTTGAAGGTAGGTCCTTGATAAAACTTTGGCGGTAAGTCCCTGATAAATTTAAAATAATTGCAAGTAGGTCCATTAAAAATATTAAAACTTTGCAGGTAGGTAACTATTAAATTTAAAAACTTTGCTAGTAGGTCCCTTATAAATTTAAAACTTTGCAGGTACATCCCTAATAAATTTAAAAACTTTGAAAGTAGATCCCTGATAAATTTAAAATCTTTGAAGGTAGGTCCTTGATAAATATAAAATCTTTGTAGGCAAGTCCCTGACAAATTTAAAAACTTTGAAGTTATTCCCATGATAAATTTAAAAACTTTGAAGTTATTCCCATGATAAATTTAAAAACTTTACTTGTAGGTCCTTTATAAATTTAAAAACTTTGCAAGTAGGTCCCTAAAAAATATAAAAAATTTGAAGGTAAGTCCTTGATAAATTTAAATAATTGCAAGTAGGTCCTTTAAAAATTTATGAACTTTGTAGGTAGGTCCCTGATAAATTAAAAAACTTTGTAGGTAAGTTATTGATAAATTAAAAACTTTGCGGGTAGGTTCTTATAAATATAAAAACTTTGCAGGTAAGTCTCTGATAAATTCAAAATGTTTTCAAGTAGGTCCCTTATAATTTCAAATTCTGGAAGGTAGGTCCCTAACAAATTTAAAAACTTTGGAGCTACGTTCCTGATAAAGTTAAAATATTAAATTTATATTAAATTTAAAAACTTTGCAAGTAGTTCGCTTATAAATTCTAAAACTTTGTGGGTACGTTCCTTATAAATTTAAAAACTACTACTACTTTGGTGGAAGGTCCTTGATAAGTTCAAAATATTTGAAGGTAGGTCCCTGTTAAATTTAAAAACTTTGTACTAAGTCCCTTTTAAATTTTAAACTTTTTAGGTATGTCCCTGATAAATTTAAGAACTTTGCAAGTAGATCCCTGATAAATTTAAAATCTTTGAAGGTAGGTCCTTGATAAAACTTTGCAGGTATGTCCATGATAAATTTCAAAACTTTGAAGGTATATCCATGATAAATCTAAAAACTTTGCATGAAGGTCCCTTATAAGTTTTAAAACTTTGGAAGTAGGTCCCTAAAAAATATAAAAAATTTGCAGGTAAGTCCCTGATAAATTTAAAATTATTACAAGTAGGTTCTTTAAAAATTGAAAAACTGTGCAGGTAGGTTCCTGATAAATTTAAAATAATTGCAAGTTGGTCCTTTAAAAATTTAAAAAATTTGCAGGTAGGTCCCTTATAAATATAAAAACTTTGCAAATAGATCCCTGATAAATTTAAAATTTTTGAAGGTAGGTCCTTGCTAAATATAAAATCTTTGCAGGTAAGTCCATGATAAATTTAAAAACTTCGAAGTTATGTCCATGATAAATTTAAAAACTTTGCTTGTAGGTCCTTTATAAATCTAAATACTTTGCAATTAGGTCCTGAAAAAATATAAAAAATTTGCAGGTAAGTCCATGATAAATTTAAATAATTGCAAGTAGGTCCTCTAAAAATTTAAGAACTTTGGAGGTAGGTCACTGATAAATTAAAAAACTTCTTAGGTAAGTTCTTAATAAATTTAAAAACTTTACAAATGGTCTCTTTGAAAAATTTAGAAATATTGAAGATAAATCCCTGATAAATTTAAAATATTTACAAGTAGGTCCCTGTTAAATTTGAAAATTTTGAAAGTACGTCCCTTATAAATTTAAAACTTATCGGATAGGTTCTTGATAAATATAAAAACTTTGCAGGTAAGTCCCTGATAAATTCAAAATATTTGCAAGTACGTCCCTTATAAATTCAGGATGTTGGAGGTAGGTCCCTTACAAAGTTAAAAACTTTGGAGGTAGGTCCGTGATAAATTTAAAATATTAAATTTATATTAAATTTAAAAACTTTGAAAGTAGATTCCTAAAAAATATAAAAAATTTGCAGCTAAGTCCCTGATAAATTTAAAATAATTGCAAATAAGTCCTTTAAAAATTTAAAAACTTTGCAGGTAGGTCCCTATTAAATTTGAAAACTTTGCTAGTAGGCTCCTTATAAATTTAATTCTTTGAAGGTAGGTCCTTGATAAATGTAAAATCTTTTCAGGTAAGTCCTTGATAAATTTAAAAACTTTGAAGTTATGTCCATGATAAATTTGAAAACTTTGCTAGTAGGTCCCTAAAAAATATAAAAAATTCATAGGTAAGTCCTAGATAAATTTAAATAATTGCAAGTAGGTCCTTTAAAAATTTGAAAACTTTGGAGGTAGGTCCCTAATAAATTAAAAAACTTTGTAGGTAAGTGATTGATAAATTTAAAAACTTTAGAAATGGTCTCTCTGAAAAATTTAAAAATATTGAAGGTAAATCCCTGATAAATTTAAAATATTTACAAGTAGGTCCTTGTTAAATTTAAAACTTTGCGGGTAGGTTTTTCATAAATATAAAAACTTTACAGGTAAGTCCCTGATAAATTCAAAATCTTTGCAAGTATGTCCCTTATCAATTCAAAATTTTGGAGGTAGGTCCCTGAAGAATTTAAAAACTTTGGAGGTAGGTCCCTGATAAATTTAAAATATTAAATTTAAAAACTTTGCAAGTAGTTCGCTTATAAATTCTAAAAATTTGCGGGTACATTCCTTATAAATTTAAAAAGGTTAAATTACTCTTTTGGTCCCTCTATTTGTCATGAGATTTCAGTTTGGTCCTCAAGTTTTTCATTGTCTCAATTTGGTCCTCATTTTCTTAAAAATGACTCAATTTGGTCCTCACCGTTAACATTGACTAGAGGGTGTTAAGTCAACGCCACGTGTCAAGTTGTGGTTTTTTTATTTTTTTATTTTTTGAATTTTTTTAAATTTTTTATTTTTGATACGTGTCACTTCACAGTTGTGCCACGTGTCAAAGTGACTCAATTTGGTCCTTATATTTATTTTTAGTTTCAATTTAGTCCCAATTTTTGGAAAAATGAAGCAATATTGTCCTCCTGAGATTGAGATTCAATTTAATCTTTGTATACAACTTATGATGATATTCTTAATAAAATTGACATTTTTATTAAATATTTGTAGAAATATTTTTAAATAAGTTTTGTTTTAGTTTTATTATTAAACAAAGTTAAACCCCAAACTTTATTTCAAAAGTTAACAATTTTGTCATCATATATAAAGGCATCAAGTGTATCATATTATACAAACTTAGTAAAAATTAAAAATCAAATAACTTGTCACACATAAGTTTAGGAATTAAATTTCAAGTTCAAAACAAAATCAAAGTCTAATGTTTTTGTGTAGAATTTAATGTTAATTTAAAATATTTGTAGAAATATTTAATAAAAACATTAATTTTAGTAAGAATATCACCATAAAATTTATAAAAAAGTAAATTTAGTGTCAATTTAAGGAAGGACAATATTGCTTCATTTTTACAAAAATTGAGACTAAATTGAAACTAAAAGCAAATATAGGGACCAAATTGAGTCACTTTGACACGTGGCTCAACTATGAAGTGACACGTGTCAAAAATAAAAACAAATTAAAAACAAATTTAAAAAAAAATAATTTTTTTAAAAATTAAAAAAATATTAAAAAAACAAAAAAAAAAACAAAAATAGACACGTGGCGTTGACTTTAACACCGTTTGGTCAAAGTTAACGGTGAGGACCAAATTGAGTAATTTTTAAGAAAATGAGGACTAAATTGGGACAAAGAAAAATTTGAGGACCAAACTGAAATTTCATGACAAATAGAGGGACCAAAAGACTAATTTAACCATTTAAAAACTACTAGTACTTTGGTGGAAGGTCCTTGATAAGTTTAAAATATTTGAAGGTAGGTCCCTATTAAATTAAAAAACTTTGTAGTAATTCCTTTATAAATGTAAAACTTTGTAGGTATATCCTTGATAAATTTAAGAACTTTCCAATTAGATCCTTGATAAATTTAAAATCTTTGAAGGTAGGTCCTTGATTAAACTTTGGAGGTAAGTCCCTGATAAATTTAAAAACTTTGCATGCAGGTCCCTTATCAATTTAAAAATTTTACAAGTAGGTCCTTAGAAAATATAAAAATTTACAGGTAAGTCCCTGATAAATTTAAAATAATTGCAAGTATGTTCATTAAAAATATAAAAACTTTGCAGGTAGGTAACTATTAAATTTAAAAACTTTGCTAGTAGGTCCCTTATAAGTTTAAAACTTTGCAAGTACGTCCCTGATAAATTTAAAAACTTTGAAAATAGATCCCTGATAAATTTAAAATCTTTGGTGGTAGGTCCTTGATAAATATAAAATCTTTGCGGGTACGTTCCTTATAAATTTAAAAACTACTAGTAGTTTGGTGGAAGGTCCTTAATAAGTTTAAAATATATGAAAGTACGTCCCTGTTAAATTTAAAAACTTTGTAGTAAGTCCCTTATAAATTTAAAACTTTGTAGGTATATCCCTGACAAATTTATAAACTTTGCAAGTAGATCCTTGATAAATTTAAAATCTTTGAAGATAGGTCCTTGATAAAACTTTGCAGGTAAGTCCTTGATAAATTTAAAAGCTTTGAAGGTATGTCCATGATCAATTTAAAAACCTTGCATAAAGTTCCCTTACAAATTTAAAAACTTTGTAAGTATGTCTCTATAAAATATAAAAAATTTGTAGGTAAGACCCTGATAAGTTTAAAATAATTGTAATTGCAAGTAGGTTCTTTAAAAATTTAAAAACTTTGTAGGTAGGTCCCTATTAAATTTAAAACCTTTGCTTATAGGTCCCTTATAAATTTAAAAATTTGGTGGTAGGTCCCTGATAAATTTAAAAACTTTGCAAGTAGATCCCTGATAAATTTAAAATCTTTGAAGGTAGGTCCTTGATAAATATAAAATCTTTGCAGGTAAGTCCCTGATAAATTAAAAAACTTTGAAGTTCTGTCCATGATAAATTTAAAAACATTTCTTGTATGTCCTTTATAAATTTAAAAACTTTTCAAATAGGTCCTTAAGGAATATTAAAAATCTGCAGGTAAATCTCGTATAAATATAAATAATTGCATGTAGGTCCTTTAAAAATTTAAGAACTTTGCAGGTAGGTTCCTTATGAATTAAAAAACTTTGTAGGTAAGTTATTGATAAATTTTAAAACTTTACGAATGGTCTCTCTAAAAAATTTAAAAATATTGCATGTAAATCCCTGATAATTTAAAATATTTAAGGGAAGGTCCCTGTTAAATTTAAAAACTTTGCAAATAGGTCCCTTATAAATTTAAGACTTTGCGGGTATGTTCTAGATAAATATAAAAACTTTGCAAGTAAGTTCCTCATAAATTCAAAATGTTTGCAAGTAGGTCCATTATAATGTCAAAATTTTGGAGGTAGGTCCTTGGTAAATTTAAAATATTAAATTTATATTAAATTTAAAAACTTTGCAAGTAGTTTGCTTATAAATTCTAAAAGTTTGCGGGTACGTTCGCTGTAAATTTAGAAACTACTTCTACTTTGGTGGAAGGTCCTTGATAAGTTTAAAATATTTGAAGGCAAGTCCCTGTTACATTTAAAAACTTTGTAGTAAGTCCTTTATAAATTTAAAACTTTGTAGGTATGTCCTTGATAAATTTAAGAACTTTGCAAGTAGATACCTGATAAATTTAAAATCTTTGAAGGTAGGTCCTTTATAAAACTTTGTAGGTAAGTCCCTGATAAATTTAAAAACATTGAAGGTATGACCATGATAAATTTAAAAACTTTGCATGAAGGTAAGTCCTAATAAATTTAAAATAATTGCAAGTAGGTCCTTTAAAAACTTAAAAATTCTACAGGTAGGTCCCTATTAAATTTAAAAACTTCTCTAGGAGGTCCCTTATAAATTCAAAACTTTGCAGGTAGGTCCCAGATAAATACAAAAGCTTTGCCAGTAGATCCCTGATAAATTTAAAATCTTTGAAGGTAGGTCCTTGATAAATATATAATCTTTGCAAGTAAGTCCCTGATAAATTTAAAAACTTTGTAAGTCAGTTATTCATAAATTTAAAAACTTTACTAATGGTCTCTCTGAAAAATTGAAAAATATCAAAGTTAAATCCCTGATTAATTTAAAATATTTACAAGTAGATCCTTGTTAAACTTAAAAACTTTGCAAGTAGGTCTCTTATAAATTTAAAACTTTGCGGGTAGGTTCTTGATAAATAAAAAAACTTTGCAGGTAAGTCCCTGATAAATGCAAAATGTTTGCAAGTAGGTCCATTATAATGTCAAAATTTTGGAGGTAGGTCCCTGGTAAATTTAAAATATTAAATTTATATTAAATTTAAAAACTTTGCAAGTAGTTTGCTTATAAATTCTAAAAGTTTACGGGTACATTCGCTATAAATTTAAAAATTACTTCTACCTTTGTGGAAGGTCCTTGATAAGTTTAAAATATTTGAAGGCAAGTCCCTGTTACATTTAAAATCTTTGTAGTAAGTCCTTTATAAATTTAAAACTTTGTAGGTATGTCCTTGATAAATTTAAGAACTTTGCAAGTAGATCCCTGATAAATTTAAAATCTTTGAAGGTAGGTCCTTTATAAAACTTTGCAGGTAAGTCCCAGATAAATCTAAAAACTTTGAAGGTATGACCTTGATAAATTTAAAAACTTTGCATGAAGGTAAGTCCTGATAAATTTAAAATAATTGCAAGTAGGTCTGTTAAAAATTTAAAAATTCTGCAGGTAGGTCCCTATTAAATTTAAAAACTTCTCTAGGAGGTCCCTTATAAATTTAAAACTTTGCAAATAGGTCCCAAATAAATATAAAAACTTTGCTAGTAGATCCCTGATAAATTTAAAATCTTTGAAGGTAGGTCCTTGATAAATATAAAATCTTTGCAAGTAAGTCTCTAATAAATTTAAAAAATATGTAGGTAAGTTATTGATAAATTTACAAACGTTACTAATGGTCTCTTTGAAAAATTGAAAAATATTGAAGTTAAATCCCCGATTAATTTAAAATATTTACAAGTAGATCCTTGTTAAACTTAAAAACTTTGCAAGTAGGTCTCTTATAAATTTAAAACCTTGCGGGTAGGTCCTTGATAAATATAAAAACTTTGCAGGTATGTCCCTGATAAATGCAAAATGTTTGCAAGTAGGTCCCTTACAAATTCAAAATTTTGGAAGTAGGTCCTTGACAAATTAAAAATATTAAATTTATATTAAATTTAAAAAATTTTCAAGTAGTTCACTTATAAATTCTAAATATTTGCGGGTACATTCCTTATAAATTTAAAAACTACTACTACTTTGGTGGAAGGTCCTTGATAAGTTTAAAATATTTGAGGGTAGGTCCCTGTTAAATTTAAAAACTTTCTAGTAAGTCCTTTTTAAATTTAAAACTTTGTAGGTATGTCCCTGATAAATTTAAGAACTTTGCAACTAGATCCCTGATAAATTTAAAATCTTTGTAGGTAGGTCCTTTATAAAACTTTGAGAGTAAGTCCTTGATAAATTTAAAAACTTTGAAGGTTTGTCCATGATAAATTTAAAAACTTTGTATGAAGGTCCCTTATAAATTTAAAAACTTTGCAAGTAGGTCCCTAAAAAATATAAAAACTTTATAGGTAAGTCCCCAATAAATTTAAAATAATTGCAAGTAAATCCTTGAAAAATTTAAAAACTTTGCAGGTAGATCCCTATTAAATTTAAAAACTTTGCTAGTAGGTTCCTTATAAATTTAAAACTTTGCAAATATGTCCCTGATAAATTTAAAAACTTTGAAGTAGATCCCTGATAAATTTAAAAACTTTGCAAGTAGGTCCTTGATAAATATAAAATCTTTGCAGGTAAGTCCCTGATAAATTTAAAAACTTTGAAGTTATGTCTATGATAAATTTAAAAACTTTGCTTGTAGGTCCTTTATAAATTTAAAAACTTTGCAAGTACGTCCCTAAAAAGTATAAAAAATTTGAAGGTAAGCCCCTGATAAATTTAAATAATTTCTAGTAGGTCCTTTAAAAATTTATGAACTTTGTAGGTAAGTCCATGATAAATTAAAGAACTTTGTAGATAAGTTATTGATAAATTTAAAAACTTTACTAATGGTCTCTCTGAAAAATATAAAAATATTGAAGGTAAATCCCTGATTAATTTAAAATATTTACAAGTAGGTCCCTGTTAAACTTAAAAACTCTGCAAGTAGATCCCATATAAATTTAAAACTTTGCGGGTAGGTTCTTGATAAATATAAAAACTTTGCAGGTAAGTCCCTGATAAATGCAAAATGTTTGCAAGTCGGTCCCTTACAATTTCAAAATTTTGGAGGTAGGTCCCTGACAAATTTAAAATATTAAATTTATATTAAATTTAAAAACTTTGCAAGTATTTCACTTATAAATTCCAAAAATTTGCGGGTACGTTCCTTATGAATTTAAAAACTACTGCTACTTTGGTGGAAGGTCCTTGATAAGTTTAAAATATTTGAAGGTAGGTCCTTGTTAAATTTAAAAACTTTGTAGTAAGTCCCTTATAAATTTAAAACTTTGTAGGTATGTCCCTGATTAATTTAAAAACTTTGAACGTATGACCATGACAAATTTAAAAACTTTGCATGAAGGTCCCTTATAAATTTAAAAACTTTGCAAGTAGGTCCCTATAAAATATAAAAAATTTACAGGTGTGTCCTGATAAAATTAAACTAATTTCAAGTTGGACCTTTAAAAATTTAAAAAATTTGCAGGTAGGTCCCTGATAAATATAAAAACTTTGCAAGTAGATCCCTGATAAATTTAAAATCTTTGAAGGTAGGTCCTTGCTAAATATAAAATCTTTGCAGGTAAGTCCTTGATAAATTTAAAAACTTTGAAGTTATGTGCATGATAAATTTAAAAACTTTGCTTGTAGGTCCTTTATAAATTTAAAAACTTTGCAAGTAGGTCCCTCAAAAATATAAAAACTTTGCATGTAAGTCCCTGATAAATTTAAATAATTGCAAGTAGGTCCTTTAAAAATTTACGAACTTTGCAGGTAGGTCCCTGATAAATTAAAAAACTTTGTATGTAAGTTATTCATAAATTTAAACCTTTGCAGGTAGGTTCTTATAAATATAAAAACTTTGCAGGTAAGTCTCTAATAAATTCAAAATGTTTTCAAGTAGGTCCCTTATAAATTCAAAATTTGGGAGGTAGGTCCCTAACAAATTTAAAAACTTTGGAGCTAGTCCTTGATAAATTTAAAATATTAAATTTAAAAAACTTTGCAAGTAGTTCGCTTATAACTTCTAAAATTTGTGGGTACGTTCCTTATAAATTTAAAACTACTACAACTTTGGTGGAAGGTCCTTGATAAGTTTAAAATATTTGAAGGTAGGTCCCTGTTAAATTTAAAAACTTTGTAGTAAGTCCCTTTTAAATTTAAAACTTTATAGGTATATCCCTAATAAATTTAAGAACTTTGCAAGTAGATCCCTTATAAATTTAAAATCTTTGAAGGTAGGTCCTTGATAAAACTTTGCAGGTATGTCCACCATAAATTTTAAAACTTTGAAGGTATGTCCATGATAAATCTAAAAACTTTGCATGAAGGTCCCTTATAAATTTTAAAACTTTGGAAGTAGGTCCCTAAAAAATATAAAAAATTTGCAAGTAAGTCCCTGATAAATTTAAAATAATTACAAGTAGGTCGTTTAAAAATTTACAAACTTTGCAGGTAGGTCCCTGATAAATTTAAAATCTTTGAAGGTAAGTTATTGATAAATTTAAAAAATTTACAAATGGTATCTCTGAAAAATTTAAAAATAATGAAGGTAAATCTTTGATAAATTTAAATATTGAAAGTAGGTCCCTTACAAATTCAAAATTTTGGAGGTAGGTCCCTGAAAAATTTAAAAACTTTAGAGCTAGGTCCCCGATATATTTAAAACATTAAATTTATATTAAATTTAAAAACTTTGCAAGTAGTTTGCTTATAAATTCTAAAACTTTGCAGGTATGTTCCTTATAAATTTAAAAACTACTGCTACTTTGGTGGAAGGTCCTTGATAAGTTTAAAATATTTGAAGGTAGGTCCCTATTAAATTTAAAAACTTTGTAGTAAGTCCCTTCTAAATTAATAACTTTGTAGGTATGTACATGATAAACTTAAGAACTTTGCAAGAAGATCCCTGATAAATTTAAAATCTTTGAAGGTAGGTCCTTGATAAAACTTTGCATGTATGTCCATGATAAATTTTAAAACTTTGAAGGTATGACCATGATAAATTTAAATAATTGCAAGTAGGTCCTTTAAAAATTAACGAACTTTGCAGGTAGGTACCTGATAAATTAAAAAACTTTGTAGGTAAGTTATTGATAAATTTTAAAACTTTACAAATGGTATCTCTGAAAAATTTAAAAATATTGAAGGTAAATCTCTCATAAATTTAAAAAATTTGAAAGTAGGTCCCTTATAAATTAAAAATTTTGGAGGCAGGTCCCTGACAAATTTAAAAATTTTGGAGGTAAGTCTCTGATAAATTCAAAATGTTTTCAAGTAGGTCCCTTATAAATCCAAAATCTGGGAGGTAGGTCCCTGGCAAATTTAAATACTTTGGAGGTAGGTCCCCGATATATTTAAAATATTAAATTTATATTAATTTAAAAACTTTGCAAGTAGTTCGCTTATAAATTCTAAAACTTTGCGAGTATGTTGTTCATAAATTTTAAAACTATTGCTACTTTGGTGGAAGGTCCTTGATAAGTTTAAAATATTTGAAGGTAGGACCCTATTAAATTTAAAAACTTTGTAGTAAGTCCCTTATAAATTAATAACTTTGTAGGTATGTACCTGATAAACTTAAAAACTTTGCATGAAGATCCCTGATAAATTTAAAATCTTTGAAGGTATGTCCATGATAAATTTAAAAACTTATCTTGTAGGTCCTTAGAAATTTAAAAACTTTGCAAGTAGGTCCCGAAAAAATATAAAAACTTTACAGGTAAGTCCCTGATAAATTTAAATAATTGCAAGTAGGTTCTTTAAAAATTTGAAAACTTTGCAGGTAGGTCCCTGATAAATTGAAAAACTTTGTAGGTAAGTTATTGATAAATTTAAAAACTTTACAAATGGTATCTCAGAAAAATTTAAAAATATTGAAGGTAAATCTCTGATAAATTTAAAATATTTACAAGTAGGTCCCTATTAAATTTAAAAACTTTGCAAGTAGGTCCCTTATAAATTTAAAACTTTGCGGGTAGGTTCTTGATAAATTTAAAACATTGCAGGTAAGTCCTAGATAAATTCAAAATGTTTGCAAGTAGGTCCCTTATAAATTTAAAATTTTGGAGGTCGGTCCCTAACAAATTTAAAAACTTTGGAGTTAGGTCAGTGATAAATTTAAAATATTAAATTTATATTAAATTTAAAAAAATTTCAAGTAGTTCCATTATAAATTCTAAAACTTTGCGGGTACGTTCCTTATGAATTTAAAAACTACTACTACTTTGGTGGAAGCTCCTTGATAAGTTTAAAATATTTGAAGGTTGGTCCATGTTATACTTAAAAACTTTGTAGTAAGTCCCTTATAAATTTAAAACTTTGTTGGTATCTCCCTGATAAATTTAAGAATTTTGCAAGTAGATCCCTGATAAATTTAAAATCTTTGAAGGTAGGTCCTTGATAAAACTTTGCAGGTAAGTCCCTGCCAAATTTAAAATTTTTGAAGGTATGACCATGATAAATTGAAAACTTTGCAGGTAGATCCCTATTAAATTTAAAAACTTTGCTAGTAGGTCCCTTATAAATTTAAAACTTTGCAGGTAGGTCGTGATAAATTTAAAAACTTTGCAGCTAGGTCCCTGATAAATTTAAAAACTTTGCAGCTAGGTCCCTGATAAATTTAAAATCTTTGAAGTTATGTCCTTGATAAATTTAAAAACTTATCTTGTAGGTCCTTTATAAATTTAAAAACTTTGCAAGTAGGTCCCCAAAAAGTATAAAAAATTTGCAGGTAAGTCCCTGATAAATTTAAATAATTGCATTTTGGTCCTTTTAAAATTTAAAAACTTTGCAAATAGGTCCCTGATAAATTAAAAAACTTTGTAGGTAAGTTATTGATAAATTTAAAAACATTACAAATTGTATCTCTGAAAAATTTAAAAATATTGAAGGTAAATCTCTGATAAATTTAAAATTTTATAAGTAGGTCCCTGTTAAAATTAAAAACTTTGCAAGTAGGTCACTTATAAATTTAAAACTTTGCGGGTAGGTTCTTGATAAATATAAAAACTTTGCAGATAAGTACCTGATAAATTCAAAATGTTTGCAAGTAGGTCCCTTTTAAATTCAAAATTTTGGAGGTCGGTCCCTAACAAATTTAAAAACTTTGGAGTTAGGACCCTGATAAATTTAAAATATTAAATTCATATTAAATTTAAAAACTTTGCAAGTAGTTCCCTTATAAATTCTAAAACTTTGCGGGTACGTTCCTTATAAATTTAAAAAATTTGTTTCTAGGTCCTTTATAAATTTAAAAACTTTGCAAGTAGGTCCCGAAAAAATATAAAAAATTTGTAGGTAAGTCCTTGATAAATTTAAAATAATTGCAAGTAAGTTCTTTAAAAATTGAAAAACTTTGCAGGTAGGTCCCTGATAAATTTAAAAACTTTGTAGGTAAGTTATTGATAAATTTAAAAACTTTACAAATGGTATCTCAGAAAAATTTAAAAATATTGAAGGTAAATCTCTGGTAAATTTATAATATTTACAAGTAGGTCCCTATTAAATTTAAAAACTTTGCAAGTAGGTCCCTTATAAATTTAAAACTTTGCGGGTAGGTTCTTGATAAATTTAAAACATTGCAGGTAAGTCCTAGATAAATTCAAAATGTTTGCAAGTAGGTCCCTTATAAATTAAAAATTTTGGAGGTCGGTCCCTGACAAATTTAAAAACTTTGGAGTTAGGTCCCGGATAAATTTAAAATATTAAATTTATATTAACTTTAAAAACATTTCAATTAGTTCGCTTATAAATTCTAAAACTTTGCGGGTACGTTCCTTATAAATTTAAAAACTACTACTACTTTGGTGGAAGGTCCTTGATAAGTTTAAAATATTTGAAGGTAGGTCCTAGTTAAATTTAAAAAGTTCGTACTAAGTCCCTTATAAATTTAAAACTTTGTAAGTATGTCTCTGATAAGTTTAAGAACTTTGCAAGTAGATACCTGATAAATTTAAAATCTTTGAACGTAGGTCCTAAATAAAAAGGAAAGTCCTGATAAATTTAAAATATTTGAAGGTATGTCCATGATAAATTTAAAAACTTTGCATGAAGGTCCCTTATAAATTTAAAAACTTTGCAAGTACGTCCCTAAATAATATAACAAATTTGGAGGCAGGTCCCTGATAAATTTAAACTAATTGCAAGTAGGTCCTTTACAAATTTAAAAACTTTGCAGGAACGTTCGTATTAAATTTAAAAACTTTGCTAGTAGGTCCCTTATAAAATTAAGACTTTGCAAGTAGGACCTTGATAAATTTAAAAATTTTGCAAGTAGATCCCTAATAAATTTAAAATCTTTGAGTGTAGGTCCTTGATAAATATAAAATCTTTGTCGGTAAGTCCCTGATAAATTTAAAAACTTCTCTTGTATGTTCTTTATAAATTTAAAAACTTTGCGAGTAGATCCTTTAAAAATTTAAGAACTTTGCAGGTAGGTCCCTAATAAATTTAAAAACTTTGTAGGTAAGTTATTGATAAATTTAAAAGCTTTACAAATGGTGTCTCTGAAAAATTTAAAAATATTGAAGGTAAATCCCCGATAAATTAAAAATATTTACAAGTAGGTCACTGTTAAATTTAAAAATTTTGCAAGTAGGTCCCTTATAAATTTAATACTTTGCAGGTAAGTTCATGATAAATATAAAAACTTTGCAGATAAGTACCTGATAAATTCAAAATGTTTGCAAGTAGGTCCCTTTTAAATTCAAAATTTTGGAGGTCGGTCCCTAACAAATTTAAAAACTTTGGAGTTAGGACCCTGATAAATTTAAAATATTAAATTCATATTAAATTTAAAAACTTTGCAAGTAGTTCCCTTATAAATTCTAAAACTTTGCGGGTACGTTCCTTATAAATTTAAAAACTACTACTACTTTGGTGGAAGTTCCTTGATAAGTTTAAAATATTTGAAGGTTGGCCCATGTTATAATTAAAAACTTTGTAGTAAGTCCCTTGTAAATTTAAAACTTTGTAGGTATGTCCCTGATAAATTTAAGAACTTTGTAAGTAGATCCCTGATAAATTTAAAATCTTTGAAGGTAGGTTCCTTGATAAAACTTTGCAGGTAAGTCCCGGGTAAATTTAAAAGTTTTGAAGGTATGTCCATGATAAATTTAAAAACTTTGTATGAAGGTCCCATATAAATTAAAAAACTTTGAAGTAGGTCCCTAGAAAGTTTGCAGGTAAGATCCTGATAAATTTAAAATAATTGCAAGTAGTTCCTTTAAAAATTTAAAAACTTTGCATGTAGATCCCTATTAAATTTAAAAACTTTGCTAGTAGGTCCCTTATAAATTTTAAACTTTGCAGGTAGGTCCTGATAAATTTAAAAATGTTGCAGCTAGGTTCCTGATAAATTTAAAAACTTTGCAGCTAGGTCTCTAAGAAATTTAAAAACTTTGAAGTTATGTCCATGATAAATTTAAAAACTTTTCTTGTAGGTCCTTTATAAATTTAAAAACTTTGCAAGTAAGTCCCTGATAAATTTAAATAATTGCAAATAGGTCCTTCAAATATAAAATCTTTGCAGGTAAGTCCCTGATAAATTTAAAAACTTTAGAGTTATGTCCATGATAAATTAAAAAACTTTGCAAATAGGTCCATAAAAAATATAAAAAATTTGCAGGTAAATCCCTGATAAATTTCAATAATTGCAAGTAGGTCCTTTAAATATAAAATCTTAGCATGTAAGTTCCTGATAAATTTAGAAACTTTGAAGTTATGTCCATGATAAATTTAAAAACTTTGCAAGTAGGTCCATAAAAAATATAAAAAATTTGCAGGTAAGTCCCTGATAAATTTAAATAATT
>Ga0214545_1008143_pt1 | contig 16969 bp, 3 predicted proteins | sample CNSS4metaG_FD_160064 | JGI IMG/M metagenome (GOLD analysis project Ga0214545, IMG submission 160064) | Root nodule microbial communities from cowpea collected in UCLA plant growth center, Los Angeles, California, USA - CNSS4 | ecosystem: Host-associated > Plants > Roots > Nodule | place: USA... | reverse complement strand
TTATTTTAAATTATTTTAATAAAAAAAAAAAAATAAAAAAAAAAAATTTTATTTTTTTTTTTTTTATAATTTATAATTAATTTTTTTTTTTTTTTTTTTTTTTTTTTTTTTTTATTTGACCCTCACTTTATTTTTATGCTGTATGATATGCATTGATTGATTGGAATATTGGGTGTAGAGCATATTGTGAAAAAAGCTTGACAGAAGTCCAATGAAGGTATCTAACCCCACCACAGACCACGTCTTGAGAGTTTAGATAACGATTTTGATGTTTTATTAGTGGGACATCATGCTCACATAAAAGAAAAACAACAATATTAATAAAGTGAAACTTTAGTTTATCTCAAACTTATATAAACTTAATTTTTATAAAGGAACTATTGCACTCATTTATATATATAATATTTAATTATATTTTAAAGCGGATGAGTGATTTTTAATATAATTTTTACATTAAATACATTATATCTCAAGCTTAACACTAACAAATTTAATTAAAATAAATTAAAAATAATTTTGATTTTATTTTTAAATAGTGAAATTTAATTGTAATGTGATTTATAAAATTAATTTATAAAATATGAATATATTACAATTTAGTTATATCCTTAGTCCATATTAAGAATAGACTTGTATGATTCTTAGAATGATTCTGCTTGCACTTATATAGAAATACAACCCACAGAAAGTCTGAAATGTTTTGTGTGTAAAGTAGAGTGGTAGATCCAAAATGCGAACATGGTTACGGTGAAACTGTGGGAATCCCTACTGTGTTTGAATTATTTATGACACCTTGCACTGTGCAATCGAACCACCACCACCTCAATGCCACTACTTTTTCTTGCTTTCACTTTTACTCATTTATATTTTCATTTTATCAACATCTTCGTCGAAAAATGTTAATTCTCTGATCGTGACATAAATATAATATTATAATTAGTTAAATATGAAATTATCAAACCATATGCAAACTAATCCAAATATTTACAACTACAATCACAAGAAAATAAGATATCGTAAGGTAAGTAAGGAATATATATATATATATATATATATATATATATATATATATATAGCTTTATAAGTATCTCTGAACAAAAACTTCTCCCTAATAACTAAAAGAAAAAGAAAAAAATTAATTTCTCCCTAAAATGAAATTAACTTATACATAATCTAAAAAAAAAATTAGAAAAATAATTCGAAAACTTACAAATTATATATATATATATATATATATATAAAGATTCTTCCTAATAACTAAAGAAAAAGAAACAAATTAATTTCTCCCTAAACTAAAATTAACTTATACATAATCTAAAAATAAAAATTTAGAAAAATAATTCGGAAACTTACAAATTATATATATATAAAGATTTAACTTTTTTGATAATTTTTTTCCCTTACCTTTCTCTTTTATTTCTTTTAAAAAAATTGTTTGATGCATAATGATGTTAGGAATTTAAGTGATTCTAAGTCTTACATTGGATATAAATGATCAAGTTAAACGACATATAAGGTATAAGATATACAAATTTACTATGTTAAGGTTTTAGGTTAAAAGTAGTGTCAATCTCTTATAAAAATTAAATGTAGGTCTCATTGATGTTGTATCTTTTTAATACCGTGGATTTTTTTTATGACACGAGAAACCACGAGTTCCCAAAGTTTTTTCATTTAATTCTTTTTATGTATATTTTAAAATTATATTATATATTATTAAATTATTTATATTAACTATAGAATTTTTTTTTTCAAAAAATTGTAAAATCACGCGGAAATCTTCTGAATTTTTCTTATTATTTTTTTTTTCTTGCTCATGTACTTCCATCTATTTCTCACAATTCCTTTTTTATCTCAATTTCCATCCTCAAAAACGTTTTGGACTCATCAATTTCTTCTTATGAATAAATTCAATTTTACCTTTTTTAAGCAATCTATTTTTTCTTGCATGTGATAAATTTGTCCACTATATATAATGTTGAGAAATTTATTTATTTTTAAATAGGTGAAAGGTGATAAATTTATATTAAAAAAATTATGATAAAATAAAAAAATATATTCATTTCCCAAGGAGAAGGTTTGTGATGAAGACTAAAAAATTACATCTACGCCAATTGAACTTGAGAAATAATTTATATATAAATAATATAATTTGACACCCCTGAAATTTTTGTCTAAGGTCCACCGCTACTCTTAGTACACCTACTTCCTTGAAAGATCCACTAATGATATCAAACATACAAGTGTGTCCCTTTAAAATGAATGATAGTACTAAAATAATAAGTTTTGAATTAAAAGTATTTTCAATCTTTATATGCGTTGGTCTCACCTCTTTTATTAAAAGATCCGTCAATTAGTTTTACAATTCTTTAAAAGTAATTCAAACAAACTATTTAAATGTTTTTGATATTCACTTTTTTTCCTTGCACCATTTAAGATCTATCAATGATATCAAATATATAAGTGTGTCCCTATAAAATGAATGACAATACTAAAATAATAAATTTTAAATTAAAAGTAGTGTCAATCTTTATTTATATGGGATGGACTCACCTCTTCTATTAAAGAAGATCCGTCAATGATTCCTTAACAATAATTCAAACAAACTATTTAAATGTTTTTTATATTTTTTTTTCCTTACACCATTTAAAAGATAATATAAACTGTGATGTGATGTACACTATATTTTAACAAGTCAAAGGTTTTAACTATTTTTCTAATTTCCATATTATACTTTTAAGAATATTTTAGTTTGTCAATTTGAATTGGTTGTTAGTTTTTTTTTTTCATAAGCTTAACTAATAAATTAGCCGATAATTATAAAAGTAACCTTTTGTTGAAAATATAAATTAAATGTGTTTAGTAAATTTATTGTTGAACTATAGATAATAAATATAAGATATGTGTATATAATTTTCTTCTGTTTAACAGTTACACATTTTTAAGTCTCGTTATAGTTTTTAGTTAATTTTAACGCATACTTATTTTTATTCAAGGATATAATTTAAAACTTTCATTATTAAAAAACAACATATAATATTCGAGGATATAGAAAATGGAAATGGTTATTAAATTCCGAGGATACAAATAAAAAAACTGTATAAAATATAAATAAAAATATATATGATGCTGTTTCAAGTGTATCCGAACAAAAAAAAGAAAACTTAGAAAAAATTGCTTACCAAATATTTTTATTTTAGTTAATCAAACTTATATACTATAAAATACTTATTAGGTGAAGCCACTTGAGAAAACTTTAAGCAATTAATTATGATATGTTAATTGTGTTTGGTGAGTTGCTTGAACTTACTTAAAACTTAATTAACTATATTTCATTAAAATAGTGATGTTTTAGCTCATAAGTTTTCATTAGTTTTTATTATCAACCTGAATATTTTTATTAAAATTTCCGTTTATCATTTGTTACTAAAATTATACCATCTATTATGATCAAACACTCCCTCTTGGATTGAGCTAGGTTCTCATGAAGAAGTGATGTTTGAATGTGATTGCTTGCATAAAGGTCGAAACTTTTAAGACATTGTTTCATCCATCACATGAAACAAATCAAATACTCACAGATAAGAATCACCTTCAGAATGAGACAAAATAAATCATTCATTCTCAAAACCTTCATGTGTTGTCGTTGCATAAGAATGCATGTTTATCTTAAAACTGACTCATTATCATACAATAAATAAAAAACTTTTTTCGCACTGTTACATGTTTTTATTTTAACATGATAAATTAAATTTAAAAACCTGCATTTTTTATAAATTATAAAATTTAATATTTTTGTAGACTTTTTTCATTCATGAAATTTATAATTAGTTGTGGAAGGTAATATTTATTTTAATTTGTCATTTTGTTAGGATGATATATCGGACTGATTGGACTGATAACTGATATTGTGGGGAAATATATGATTGAGCAATAATCATGAAATATAATTATGTAATACGTGATCAAATATTTTGTTTGTGAATTATGTCATCTCAAAACAAATTAGGAATATTGTTTTAACTTTTTTTAATTCGCTTTTGAATCTTGTTTAGCGGTGCATGTGCTTTGAGATAAGTAAAGGTAAGGTGTAAATTATTGAAAAATTGACTTCGAGTTGAAATTGGATGGAGTTATGATGGGTTATCTCACTAAATTACTTGAATTTAGTAGTTTAGAGAATCACTCTTAACTGGAATCCCAAATTTAAAGCAAATACACAATTGAAGTAGTTAAATTCATTAAATAAAATTATTAATTATTGTTACCAAGTATAAGATAAGTTAAATGAAATATATTTGTACGTAAGTAGTAATATACAATGTAACGTGTATGAAATGCAAGTAATGTGTGCATGTAGACTAGGATGTATAATTATACTAAATACAAATTGATGTATGTTGTAATTAAGTAGTATTTGAAATAATGACGTACTAATAAACATAACTCATTGAGAAAAAATAGATATCCCAATTTTTACTAATAATATGATTATATGATTTAAGACATAACATGATGTGAAAAATTGACAGGAAATTCTAAGTCTCATTTTTTTTTTTTTATATATAATATACATAAATAGTTATCTTAACATAGGAAATCGTGGTTAATTTTTACTAACATTATCTATGGTAAGTCAAATATTATTTTTAAGACATGATTAATACAAATTAACGTAACAAATTAAGATGAGAATTCACACACACACATATAATGTGATAATCAGTTTATGTAAGTTTTAATTGAATCAATTTTTATTTTAATGAAAACTTTCGCATTAAAACTTTTTAAAACTATAGTAAACGAAAGAAAAATATTGAATCATTGTTAGTATAGAAACAAAAAAAATACTATTAGGTCTTAGACATTTTTTTCATATTGGATATTGAGGAAAAAATTATATATTTTTATATTTAATATTTAATAATATGGTATTTTCTTTGTTGTGTTTTTGTTTATAAAAAAACTATTTAATTAATATTCTGTAATAAAGTAATGAACATATCTATTATGTTATATAAATAAAAATAGATTTTACTTTTGAAATGAAAATGATATAGTCCTACTTCCATCCCGGTTGCTATCTTTGGTTGTATCTATAACTTATTTTAGTAAATGATTTTATAAAACACTTATAATTTAATAAATAATTTTGAAATTTTAATTGACAACTTATGAAAATGGCCAAAATGAATGAAAGAAATATCTAATAATCTATAACTATTTAAGTAACTGTAGCGTTAATTGCTTCACCATATTTGTCGGTGATTGAGACATTAAAACTTTATCAGAGCATTAAAGAATAAATACGGACACGTTGAGAAGGGATAAAAATAAAATAAATCTTAATGCATTTATATTTATATTAGTAAATATAATATTGAAGAAAATTTTAACACCAAGTAAAAGTCATGTCCAACTTTCACTTTCTCATTTGTTTAAAAGAAATGATTTAAATAATTTGTATCTAAAATATCTACCTAAAAATACAAAACAGCATTTAAAAATATAATAATCATTGTAAGTTTTGGCGAACGCCGATCAATGTGTGATTTAGATTCACCTAACAATATACACTTAAGATACTTCCATATTTTTTTGTTATATTTTGTAAAAATCATGTATATTATTTGAATATTCTATATCTAAAGGATTTGAATATATATATATATATATATATATATATATATATATATATATATATATATATATATATATATATATTATACATATATCAGTAGTTTCGTTCTCATTTTAAGGGATGAAATAATTATTTATTAGAAAAAATGCAACTTATTTAAATCTCTTACTTAAATACAATAGTACATTTTTTATAGGTTAGGTGCGTTCACATTGTCTTCTATTGACAAAAAGTTAATGTGTTAGAGCTTCGCTAAAATCATAACAATTCTTAAATTGAGTACATGGCTGTAGAAATATTTATAAATTATTCACTACTACAAAAATGAAATTAACAATAAAAATTAAATTTGTATTTTTTAAAGGACATTAATTGGTTGCTAATTTAGTTGGCATTTGCCATAACATAATGAAGCTTGACATTGAGAAGGGTATATAGAATAAAGTTAGGAGATTCTGGTGAGGTGTGAGCAATACATGCATATGGCTAACCTCCTTTATCAAATTTATTTCTTGTTATAACACAACTTTCATTACAAGAAAAAGAAAAGTTTAACATTTTTAATTTTATAAATTAAAATGTTGATAGCTATAGACTTTGAAAAACTTCCAAACCTCAAACATATTATAATAATCATGAGTTCATGAAAAACTTTCTTGTTAGTACTAAAACATGTATTATAGGAAAATAATATACTTTTTTTTCTGTTTTTTTTTTAATTTATCTTTTATTTTTATATTTTTAAATTCTTCAACTCAGTTTTTTAAGTTTTACAAATATATGATTTTAGTTTTTCATTGACTCTGTAAGATAAAAATTACAATTAAATATCAAATTATTATGTCTATCATGTAAATTTATATTTTTTTATATTTTTATGATGGTAAATAATGGTCATTAAATATTACATTTAAATATAAAAAATTATAATCACATATCTTTAAAAATTAGAAAACTGACTTCACATATTTTTTTTAATTTAAAAATTAAACTCACATATTATATAAGGTTATATATCAGCTTTTATATTATACAATTGATTATATACTCCTCCCAATAAAAAGTAACATATATTCCAATGTGTGTAATATATATTGCTTTCTTGTCTCGTCATGTGTAGTGCTCGTAAGATTAATTAATATTGTAAGTAAATATATCAATAAAAATACATTAAGCTTAACCATCACGATTTAACAACTTAAAACAATTTTATATTCAAAGACAATTTAACTATCACGAATGTTTTGATAAAAAAATTTTACTCGTATTTGTATGTATTATCTACAAAATTAAATTTGTAATTATTTATGAATTTATCTATATATAAAAATATCTCTGAATTTTAAATTTTGTAATAACAATTACTTACAAATGATTTTATTCAGAGAATTTTTAAATTATTCATAAATTTTTATTATAAATAATTAAAATTTTCTTGTAGTTAAATACTTATTTAAAATTATTAGAGACTCTCGAGTCAATACAATTTATTTTAATATCTAGTATGCTGTGATAAACTTGTTATATTTAAAACAAGTAATAATTTTATTTACTAATATAATATTTCTTTAACAAGTATTTCATTAGAGTGCATTAACTTTATTTGATTTCCTTCAATTTGATTGATCAGGAAATTAAGAAAAATAATTAATTTGTGTTTTCTTTTCGCAAGTTTTTTATTACGTGATTATCCAAGAAGTTAAACAAAAATAAATAATTTATATTTTTTTCATAAATTTAAGATTAACAAGAAATAAATCAATTACTTAATTACAAAAAATATATATATACTTAGTAAAAATTGGTGTGTCATTATTAGGTTGAGTGAGGCTCGATATCTTTCTCAAAGATAAAAAATAAAATAAAAGTTTATAATATAGAAGGTCCAAGAGAGCCCAATACAAGGAAAGGTATTAAAACTATTAACACAATAAACTTATTACGTCACGTTATTTACCTTTGACCACCAATGAATGTCAGATGTAAAAAAAATGCACAATTGACACTTTTGTAAATAAGTTGTCAAAAATTACATTTAATTTTTGTAAGTCACACATAAAATTTGATTTTTACGTTTGATCTCTTTGGTCAGACTTAAATATACGTCTGACCAAAGATAATCAATCAAACGTAAAATTCAAAATTTACGTCTAACCTAAGTCAGACGTAAATTCCTTCATATGTAACCTTCAAGTCATTTTTATCTTTACTCCCTTCTTCATAGTAGCACGAACAAATAGCGTGACAACCGTGAACAGTTTATTACTCCTTATTCGGTTGAGTATTTTACTTATAACATAATACATAAGATTTTACTTTTAAAAAAGAAAAAATTAGAAAAATAATATTTTACAATAAAATAAGAAAAAACTACGAGAGTTTTAACAAGAATATGGGTCGGTCCATAATTATTTTATATTATAAGAAGACTAAGCAGACAAATTAAAAAAAAAATTATACTCGCAGGTATTCGTCAATACAATTTGTAACAGATAAAAAATAGATACTGTAAAAGGATACTCGCAGGTAATGGATACAAATAATTTTTATACCCGTTTGTTAACGGGGTGAGTATGAATATTATAATATTCGTACCCGTGAATATCTGTACCCACTATACTCTAATTTAAATTAAAAAAAAAATAAAAAGACATAATTAAAATATTAACACATTAATTTTTTGTGTTATTTTTTATCAATTGGTACTAAAATGCAATCTCTTATTCGTAAACTGTCATTCAACACACTATGTATTATAATTTATTTGAAATTTTGGTTAAAATGTGTTGTTAAATATTTTATTTTTTTTAAATACCCATGGGTACCTACGAATATTTATGAATATTAAAAAATATGTAATTATGTGTATAACAGATAATATCCACACACAAATATATGGAGACAGCGAATACAAAATGAATATTTATTAAACGAATACGAGAAGTTAATACCCTATCCGTCCCTCCCACACAGGGGCGAATGTTTATTGGTGCAAGGAGGGGCCATGGCCCCCCCAAAATTTTAATTTATTTTTAATTATATATATATATATATATATAATATTAAAAAATATATATGTATATATATATATAATATTAAAATTTTATTAAATTTTTTAAATTATAGATAATATATTTTAGGAATTGATGAAAATTAAATAGCGTATTTTTTTATTTTTTTTATAAAGCACAATATTTAATGTTAATAGATAATAAAGAATAAAAATATTTAGGCTTAATTTTTTATTTGGTTACTGTTTTTGTCAAAAAGTTGACACTAGAATTATATTAATCACATCAACAAATGTTGTATATTAATTAGATTAAATGATGTATTTTATATTTCTTTTATAAAGCACAATATTTAATGTTAATAGATAATAAAGAATAAAAATATTTAGGCTTAATTTTTCTTTTGGTTCCTGTCTTTGTCAAAAAATTGATACTAGAATTATATTAATCACATCAATGAAGTAAATCATTCATATTAAGAGTTTCAATTTTAATGAAAGAATCATCTACCTGTTTCAAGAAATTTAAGTAAAAGACCAAATTGCATTAGTTTTTAAAAAATTTGGGACCAAATTGAGACTACAAAATTGGATGACCAATTTAACACTTTTAAACGGAAACATAAATCAAAAGACTACTTAAACCAAATATTTATTAACATAATTTTTATTTTCCTTCTTATTTTCTTTTTAGTTTTTTCACAAATTGTAATAATCTCTCATCTCATATATTTTCTTTTTGTATTTTAAGAAATAAAAGTTAGACACAAAATTATTTTTGCTTTCATTTCTCATTTATCCTCTTCCTTTCATGTCTCTTGTTTCACTTGATATGAAAACATTACTTTTTATCTCTTTAGCTTTTTGTTTATTCATTTTTTATGAATAGAAAAAAATGTATAATGTATATTTTCATAATTGATTTTTAATTGTGACTTAACTATAATATATTTTTCTTTTAATAATTTTGTGCCTCAATTTTTTATTAAATTATGATAAATTATTTTTTAATATTGTGTACAAAAAAATATGTTCATAAAGAATAAAAGAATAAATTCATTATTAAAAAGTGATAAAAAAAAAGAAAATTATTGATGAAAATAAGATAGATTCAAATATTTTGAAACATTATAATCAAATTGTTTAGTAGATAAGACATTTTTTAAAGCATTATACTAATGACAAAATATAATAATCTTACAATTATATTATTTTGGCACTCCAACATTTTTAATCAAGATCCGTCAGTGCTCCCACACACATATTATACTGTTGTTTTGTCACATTTATTTTTAATTATATATAATATATAAATTCTTAATTGATGTCTCAAATTTCATATTTTTCATATATATATATATATATATATATATATATATATATTTATCGATCAAACGATCATCATCTTTCTTTTCTTTCCTCTGTCATCCGTTTTCTCTCAGGACAAACAGCTTTCGAATGAAGTTTTGTATTTTTGCTGTTTTCGTTACTACGGTGAGAGTATTATTCCCTTATGTTTCATTCTGGATTTCTACATTATCCTTCTGTGTTTCTTTTTAAGTTTTATTATATTTTTTCTTCGATTTTTTGTTGGAAAGAGAATATATGACAAATATTTTAGTCTTTGAAGAGAAATTGAAAGGATTGGAAGATCTTGAAAAACTTAAATCCGCTAAAGAAAAATAAGGAAACTATCTTGACATCCAAAAATATTAAGATCTTAATGTAGACACAAGATAATCTAATTGTGAGTTTTAACAACACTGCCTACTTTGTGACCCCAATGCTAGCAAATTTTGAGGTGGATCAGAATGAAGAACCTACTAGTAAAAAATTAAAAATTAAAAATCCTTGCATCGAAAATATCTGACATGGGAAGAAGGTGCAAACAAAAGTAAGTCTGGACACTTCCGCAGGATATAACTCCAGTCCATCCTAGGTCCATACCCACAAAACAGACGGTGATGATACCATGCCCAGTAATGATAATCACAATGGCTAAAGCCAAAAAGTATCTGATCCTGATTCTCTGCTCCAAACATCATCACCCTTGCATGGGTCCCACCAAAGAACAATTTATTTTATTTTCTTCAACGGGTAAAGACGGAGTTATTCACACACAGACACAACAATATTTTAATTTCAATTTATATATTAAATGACCACACTGCCCTCATTCCTTCTCTTTATAACGAAACCCATACTCCAGACGCACTTCCTATCCCATTCTTACTTGCGTGTACTTTTGCAAGAGAGAATTTCTTTTTATTTTCTTATTTTCATTTTTTGTTTTTAGAGAGAAAACAAAATGCTGGGAATCTTCAGCAGTTCTGTGGTGTCACCTCCCGAGGAGCTGGTGGCCGCCGGCAGCCGAACGCCGTCACCAAAGACAACAGCAGGAAAATTGCTGACACGGTTCGTGGAAAACAAAGCGTCCGCGGTGTCGCTGCAGGTGGGGGAACATGTGCAGTTGGCTTACACACATCACAGCGAGTCACCGTGGCATCCCAGGTATTTTGAAATGCTTTGTAATCTCCCAAATTTCACCATGCACTCACCAATCGATTTGGTTGTTATCGTGTTGATTCTCTCACGGAACTTAAAAGGAAGAGTGTTTACAAGTATAATTTAAGAAATTGGAATTAATCAATTTCTTAATTCTAAAAATTTCAGACACACAAAAATGGAAGAATCGTGTTGGATCGGTTACTGTTAATGTAAATCATGCGAGATCGCATGATTGGTGGAAACGTTTGCTGCTGCTGCTTATTGATGAGTGGATCATTCGGATCACGGGCTACTTAATCGTATAGCATATTCTAGGAATTTTATGAGCAATGTTTATATTTTCAGTTTTGATAAATACTTTTAATGATTTTTTGATGATAAAATTATGAACCAACATAAATTAGAATAAAAAAGTAGATGATTAGACACAAGAATATATTATGAAAAAATAATAATTCATGGAAAAATACAGTGTGTTGATATATTTTTTTTCTTTGCATGTATATTTTATAAATATATATAATTCTAAAAATTTTAAAAAATTTCTCTTATTTTTTTTTTTTCAAAAATCTGAAAAAAATATCCTGAAGAATGATTTAACATTGTTTTTCATCAAATCTTTCTATTCTTAAATTTTGTCAGGACCTATAAGACATGGGCGATTTCTTTTTCATTTTTAATTTTTTTCAATATTGCAAATATTGGAGATAATAAACAGAAATATAAAATTGAAAATAAATAGTATCAGAATGAAATTGTTAATATTATGTGGAAGAAAAAAAAAACGGACAAGTTAGAAAATGCACAATTTTGAGTAAGATTAACTGTTCCGAGTGGGGGTGGGTGGGTGGGTGATCCTAATTTATACAGTAATAATAATTTCAGCATCATATGGCTAAAGAGGAAAGTGAAGAAAATTAAATTATTAATCATACAGAGAGAGGTGAGAGATTCTTATGTGACAAGAGGAAGAGAAGATGTGATCCACGGTTTGAATTCACCCTTAATTTTCATTTGTAAGGTGGTCATATTCTGTCTTGATCAAGAAAAAACAAATACAAGTTATTTCTTGATGGATGGAACATAAATCTTAGATAAAACATAAACACCAATTTTTCTTTTTTTTATTTAAGGTTTTTAAAACAAAACAGCTATATGAAGTGGCCATGATTTATTTTTAATTTTAAAATCTTAATCATAAATGGATTGGTGTCAAACTAATATCAACATAATAATAGCTAGATACGCTGTAAAATTTCTTATTATTGAATCTCAATAAAAGTTATATTGAAATTTTGATAGTATAAAATGATATTAATAAAAAAATTATATTAAAATAAATGTTTTTGTTACTATTTATTTTAAAAAATTCAAATGATTGTAAAAAAAATTGTTTCATTGAACCTGTCATGAAATAGTTTCTTTTACAGGTGTTATATACTGCAACATTAAACATCATAATATAGATCTGTTTCAGTTGTTTTTTTCAATTACAATGAAAATAGTATATAACAAAATTGTTCAGATTACAAATACTGGTTCTTTTGATGGATTTATCTGGCATGTAATCTTTGTGGCAGAAGAGACTATCCAGTATAAAACTCATTATTCATTTTATTTAAATAGACAAAAATCCTTTTGTTCCAATGTGGTGGTTAAATTCTTATTTGACTTTTCCTGATGAAACAGTTGAACCTTTTTGGCAGGGGTTCTTTAGATGATAGTATTATTAGTGAAAATATGCATGTGTTCATTTTTTTATAATAAAATTAATAAATTTATTATTATAATAATCATAAAAGTAAGATAAAAATAAATAAAAATAAATTTTATAATTTTATTATAGTTAAATAAAAAAATTAAAAGATAAAGCTAATAAAATAATTATTCTACCTAAAAAATTGTGTTCAATTTTTTTTATCACACAATAAACTTTAATGCTTATATTAATTTTGAATTTGATGTTATAAAAAAATAAATTTATGTTTTATATAATTTTGAATGTGCATGATTATTAACTTATATCATTGGATGAATGAAATACTCCATATTTTTACTAGCTTTCTTTGTTTGGGGATCCTAGTCATTGAATCCATTTTCATGGTATGTGGTTGGTAAAAGTGGGGGTTCATTTTGTTAAGAAAACGTTATTAGGAAAATTTTTATAATGTTTGTGTAAATCAAAAACTGAAATTTGATTATAGTATCAGTTAATTAATATTAATTTTGTTTGTAGTTAATATTTACTTTGCCATTACATTTACCGAAGATACATGTTATATCGTTTTTTCTAACTGCTATAAATTGGGTTTTTTTAATTAAACTTTAAACGAAGTAACTGTTATTAATTGAATATATTTTAAGTATCTGTTACTAATTAAATATATTTTGATATTTTTTTAATTAAACTTTAAACGAAGTAGCTGTTATTAATTGAATATATTTTAAGTATCTGTTACTAATTAAATATATTTTGATAGACTTTGGTGAAATAAATCAAGTAGTTACAACATGTATATATATTTTTTAATAAAATTAAAATAAATATTTGGTGCATGCTTAATTCTGATCCATTTTAATTTTAATATTTATTAAATATAAAATTCTATATATTATGGTTGGTGTTGTTTCAGTCTTCCTACCAACTGTTATTTAATTATTTATTCATTTTACTTAAATTCAACTAAACTAAAATGGTAATACAGACTAGATTGAATAATTTAGAACATTACAGTAGCTCCATGTTATTTACTGGTAATTATTGTCTATGTTTTTATTTCTTTTATTCGACAAATAGACGGAAAATTCGGTGACCACTTCTGGTGGGTTCTATTTCAATTATTAGACATTGCGTATGTTTTTCCACTTCAAAATGCTGACTTTTACTCGCTGAACTGTTGTTTTCGTTTCATTATTTTGCTTTTCTGGTCCAAGGAGGATGAATGAAATAAATAGATAAGGATAACATAGATTAGGTTAGTGGGTCCAGCAAAAGATTGAAAAGACTTTGATGAAGCTATTTATATTCTTGTCATGAAGTTTTCTTTTTCATTCATTTGTCAAGAAGTTTTCTTAATCAAAAGTGAGATGGACAACTTTTATTTAAAATATGCTTTTGAATTTTTATTTATTTTTAAAACATATACAAAATTATACAAAAACATATCTATAGTGGAAGTGCCGTATCAAGATAGGTTGGATGTCTTATTCCTTTCTTTCTTTTGTGTGAAGCTGCAATCACATCATTAGTCTTTACCAACTCTTTTTAATACAAAAAATAAAAATAAAAACTAATTAAGTGATGTGTTCACTGTGTCTTGTTGAATTTAATCTATTTCTGTATCTAAATGTTAATTGTAAAATGTCAGATCATTTGCTGTAAAGGATGAAATATTCTGCTTGTTTGAGGGGGCTCTGGACAATTTGGGCAGTCTGAGACAACAGTATGGATTAGCCAAATCAGCCAATGAAGTGATTTTGGTGATTGAGGCTTACAAAGCTTTGCGTGATCGAGCACCCTACCCTGCAAATCGTGTTGTTTGCCACCTCAGTGGGAGTTTTGCTTTTATAGTTTTTGACAAGTCCACTTCTACAGTCTTTGTGGCTTCTGTAAGTTATCTACCAATCTCATCAACATGTCATGATCTTCAGTGTTTTCTGCTCAACATTTGGCTTCTTTTGTTTTCTACAGGATCAAGCTGGTAAAGTTCCTCTCTATTGGGGAATTACAGCTGATGGGTACGTAGCTTTTGCTGATGATGCAGATTTGCTCAAAGGTTCTTGTGGCAAGTCGCTTGCTTCTTTCCCTCAAGGTTTGTGTGTTTTATTTTATTACAGAGTATCACAATTCTCAACATTTCGACAACTACTTATTACATCGATATTGTCTATGTTTCTGTTTCTGTTTCTGAATTCTACAGGATGCTTCTACTCGACAGCAGTTGGAGGATTGAGATGCTATGAGAATCCAAAGAACAAGATTACTGCAGTACCTGCCGAAGAAGAGGAAATCTGGGGTGCCACCTTCAAGGTAACTAGATCGCAAAAGTTTAAGTATTGTTGCTGATAAAATTCTCAGTAGTTCTTTCAGCAAAATTTTCTTTTCCTCTGTTTAGAATAGAGAATCGGTCCAAAATAGTAATGGGAGGTTAACATTGCACTGAATCAAAGGTTAGGTTTCCAAGATGAATGGGTTAGACTAACTTAAACTCAATCTCCACGTCTGTTTCTAGAGTTTAGAAAAGTTAGAGTAGAAATTAATTATGCAAATAGGATTGCAATAGCAAAATTAGAATGTATATTTGATTTGGTTCTCAAGTGGTTGGCATGTCTGGTTTAGGTACGACGTCTTTGGCCTGTGTTAACAACACAAAACATTATTCATTTATTTAATTCAAAATATATTTTTGCATTCATGGTTTATGTTTCAGGTGGAGGGTTCAGCAGTTCTTGCAGCCACAGAGTACTAGATCCATCTTATGATGCATTAATGGAGTGATGAGTTTATGTGGTTGTGACTCTAAGGCATGCAGAAGGGGCAATGTAAATACCTTTTGGAAACTATGAGAAAAGTGCGACTGCTAGTAGTTGTAGTTTGTTTATTAGATAGGGGATTTACTATGTTTCTCGTGTACAGTTGCGCTTTCTGATGTAATAAAAATGTGCCTGAGATTCTCTCATACTCCTTCTATATAAACTGTGTCCGCATAATGATTCATATCGGAACAACCTAACATATAAAAATATAAAAACGAAAACAGAGTTTGAAAAAAACAGGAAGTGAGAATACAGGCCGTTGTTTTACAAATAACTTCGTTCCAATGTATCTATCTATTGGGTAATTCTTTCTGCACCCCCATACATTTATTCCTGCACCTCCATAAATATGAAAATTCCAACTTTATCTTACCGGATTATAATGTCCAGAAGGCAAAAATATTTTCTAAAAAGCTTCTCAAACTACATTTCGGAAGTTATGTGAACCATTTCTCTGTAGCTTCTCCTTATGTTATATTTCCTCACTGTCATGTCTAACAACTTGTTGGCTCTCATGCCCAGATGTTCAAAATGAATTTTAATCTACTTTGTGAGACATAGTTACTAAGCACTGTGGTATAACCTTTTCAAAGGGTTCCACATAACCATATAACCTGAGTTTGATACCTAAGTGCTGTCACTTGTTCCACGACAAGATAAATGGTCAGATAGTTTAAGGATTGTTAAGTTTGGAAATCATTTTTACTTTCCAAATTGTATAATCCCAAAGTATTTTTAATTTCCCGATTCTACATTTGAAAATATTTTCGAATTATGTATTCTGAAACTTAAAATAAAATAAAAATTCAAACTTCAAAACATATGGAGGTGCAGGAAAAATTTATGGAGTGCAGGAAGAAACATCCCTATCTATTTTATAATAAGGATCCAATGAGATCTTATTTCTATTTAAATATTTGAGGGTTGCTTCTTCTCCCTGTACCTCGAAATATTTATTCTGCATCCCAAATTTTTTTTAAAATTCTCACTTTACTACTTATTCTGCATCCCAAATCTCTCTCTCAAACTGAACCATCCTCATTTTTTTCCAATAAATGTTAACATTCGGAAGCCTTATTTTATTCTATAAATGTCAATATTTGATATTTTTTTTTAAATTTTTTATCCATTACAAATGTCGATATTTAATATTATATATATATATATATATATATATATATATATATATATATATATATATATATTATATATATATATATATATATTTATATTTATATTTTATTTTATATATATATATATATATTATTTGTAGA
>Ga0214545_1008140_pt1 | contig 16971 bp, 8 predicted proteins | sample CNSS4metaG_FD_160064 | JGI IMG/M metagenome (GOLD analysis project Ga0214545, IMG submission 160064) | Root nodule microbial communities from cowpea collected in UCLA plant growth center, Los Angeles, California, USA - CNSS4 | ecosystem: Host-associated > Plants > Roots > Nodule | place: USA... | reverse complement strand
AAATATTTAAAAAATATATAAAAAAAATAATATAAAAAATAAAAAAAATATATATATATATATATATATATATATATATATATATATATATATATATATATATATATATATATATATATAAAAGATATCATATGTTATTCTTTTAATTTTTCAAGTCCAAGCTCGTGATCTCCACCTTTCATAAAAGAGTTGTCATGTTCTAAAAAGTGAGATCATTTTATTCAGAAATTGTCATCACCTTTGGTTATTAACTCCTATTCAAAGACTTTATGGTCTTCATGTTTAATTTTTTCCTAAAAATTCTTTCTTAAGGTTATAAGATGATTCACTGTATGAGTAAATTTTTGTTTTAATATTATTCTCTTTAACATCTTAATATCTCATATTCTTATGTAAGAGTACTATTCCTTTTATTTTTGACATGTCACCGTGAGGACTTCAAATACTTTCTACATTTCTTTAGCAGTTGAGTGTATGAATACTCTCTAGAACTCATAAATATGATGATGGATGATATTAGTGACGAATTTTCAGCAAAGAGAGATTGCACACAAAATTTTAGATTAAATTGAATTAAATTGATTCTACATCTATTATAAATATACTCAACCTAACAAATATAGTTTTCATTACTTGCTAATTCAAATTACACTTTACATACAAAACATGTAACCACATAAGAGATACCACCTATATGTAGAAAACCTAAACACAAATAAGATGTATCAGTAAATGCTCAAAATCTTGAAAAAAGAAATATATATCACTTGTCGTGATGGATAGCCAAAGAGTAAAATAAAATATAAACTATCTTCATCTTTGCCTTGATATAATTTTTTCTTAACAAGTAAGTAAAAAGCTTTTCACTTCTTGGATTTCTTGCAAGAGTATATTTAACAATCTTAAATTCAAAGTTATGTTTCAAGAAAACACTCAATATGTTTAAATATAATTAATTATATTGTTCTATGTTGGTTATGTTGGTTCTTGAAACACATATGATAACATACTAAATTCATAATAAGGTCTTGAAAAGAAAATTTAAGATAATTGAGTAATATTGAAGATATAACCAATTATGTCATCAAAGATTAATACATTCTTAAAATCTTTAAAAGTAGGTTTAATATATATAAAAATTGAAGATCGCATACGTTTTGTGATCAATCTTCTACAGTTATCCAAAATATACCAAAACAGTAGTACCATAGGCACATAACAATGCCATAAGTAGAACTTAAACATGAAATAGTGGTCCAAAAGGATTGTTCACAAAGAAAGGAATTACATAATAAACAGTTCCATAAGGGGCTCAAAAAAGTGTTAACAAACATGCCTATACTAAACACCACCGTCTCTGCCATCCGCACGATCACTAGAAGTTTTCATATCTACTCACACCAACATTGGTGATCATTGCAAAAAGAAAATCCAAACAAGAAGCAAACACAGAGAGAAAGGGTAAGCAAAATGCAAAAAGAAAAAGAAATACACCTATATACATATATATATAATACTCAAAAGAATTGCAAAACAACGCACCAATAACACCAAGCTAAGCAATATCAACTAACCCATCACACAAGATGACACTCTAGACTCAATTATCTGGATTTAGACATTGATGTATGATTCTTGATGGTTTTTGCACTTGTGGTGGCCTCTACTACATGTAGAGTCATTGTCAATGGATTTCACCCTACCACACAAGGTTAGTCCCTTTAACCGTCATAAGAACCCTGGGGCCGTTCTTAAAGACAGGACCTCCTGCCCCTCTCACCACATGAATCATTCCACTCTACATGAGTCTTGAATGAACATTAGAGTATTAGGATAAACCTCCAGTATTGACTCCTTACATCAATAAACACACTACTAATTAAATCAAATAGGATCTCCCCTATGGGATCTCCTATATTCTCACACAAGCATTTGAAAACACATATTAAAAACCATATAACATATGTCTCTCTTGGAAAATAACTAATTTTTATAATTTTTATCCAATCCAACTTAACAACACATTTTGCAAACGATTTGGAGTTTTAGAAATAAAACTGCAGCTTGTGTAAAGCTCCAAAAATTTTGTATTTATATTCAAATTCAATATGATTAATCAAGAACCAAATGCAACAAGAACCAACTTAATTGAATAACTATACAGAAAGTTATGCACCAAACAAGCAACAAAGGTCAATGTTGTCAACAACCAAACTACAGGGACCTTGCGATAAAAATTGATCTCACTATAGAGCTCTGATTCAAGATCCAACCGGTCAAAGTCAAGAACTATGTGTTAAGGATCAACTATTAAAATTTTAGCTCGATCCAATAGTTAAAAAGATAGGAACCTTCATTTTACGAAAAGTGTGCAGTGTAGTAAAATGAGTAGCGCCACACCTATGTTTCTTAGTTGTGAGATTTTGACTTGTTTCACTACACAATTTGGTATCTAGCAATTGTTAGTTTTGAAAGCTTAAAACCTTTTTCAATTGAATCTAATAGACTGGAATGTTTGGATGTAAATGCAGCAGACCAGTACACTTTCAGTCGATTAAAATATAAAACAATAGACTAAATTATTCTTGATGCTATGAAATAGTCGATTAAAAAGACAAATCAATCGGCTAAAATACTAGAGAATTATGCAAAATACAGAATTCGCAAATTCAACTCAAACAACAATCTTTTACATACAAGACACGTTCCAATCAGTATTTATAACAAGTACAAAGCTTCAGATTACACAAGAATGCATTAAATCACACCAAAGATCAAATTGCTTGGTTTTCTTGAGTTTTTAAAGAGTTTCAAAGAGAGTGAGATGAGGGAAAGAAGAATGCACAAGTGTTTTTATACTAGTTCACTCAATCACAGAGCTACATCCAGTTTTCCAGGACAACTTGAGCCTGGTTTCCATTATATTCAAAAGTTTTACAAATCAAACACCAAGATTACACTTTTGAACACAAAGCACACAAGATTTTTGACTCACACAAAAATCTAGAACTACAACCTACAAGAATCACACTTGCAGACCTGAAATCACATCAAGGAAACCATCCAGAGGCACAAGAACATCCAAACTTGATGGTGGTTGTCCCTAGCACACCATACATGTGTTCTTCAAGCTACTCACAAGCCAAAATGCCTCCAAGATCAACCAAGATCAACCAAGATCTTCAAACACGAGTTCCAGCTGTGTATTGCAGAGAGAGAACGCTTCCCAAAGATGAATGACACAATTTCGTTCAAAAAAACTCAGATTCACACCTCTGCTCGCGAAAACACAACTTATATAGTCTAGTTTAAGGGAAAATAGTCGATTGAATTTTTCGTACAGTCAGCTGATTTCACCTGACTTAAGTGAAATCAGTCGATTGAAAAATAATTCAACTGACTGAATGCATTCATACTAGAAACTATATACAGCAAGCCTTTTAACCTGTTAAAACCCATTTTAATAGATTAAAAGAGACACATTAAGGCACACAAGACATCTAACATATGTCATATAGCCTATCAACAATGTATAACACTAACACATTACATTTAACATGTTATATACAGATTTAACACATTAAAACTACATCTTCAAGTGGATCTTCATCAATCTTCATCAAACACATAAGATCTTCATGCACATGGCTTTATCAATTCTTTGCTTCAAGCTTGCTTGTGCCAACAACAATTTTATCTTCTCAAACTTATTTCAAAGTGGTTTATAGATGATACCAAACTGAACAATAGCAACAATCAATATCTCTCATTCAAATTGCATTCTAAACTACCTAAAATTCTCTAACCCATAGATACCCAAACATGAAATTCATCCCCATTCAATGCAATCATCAATCAAACATACTCAGCACATTCCAGAACGAAAATAAGTACACTATATTTCAAAAAAGAAGAAGAAGGAGTTCTAGCATCCCTTACCTTGACAAGTGTTAACCCAAGAACAAGCCCCAAAAGAAGAGCACTACGACACGATTACAGCTTACGGAGCTGGAAAATAAAACCAAAGGAGGTGAAAATTGAGACCCTAGTAGAGGTTAAAGTGGAACTGAAGCTTTCAAACAGAAAAGAAATGAAAGGGAGCATGAGTTTAGAGTTTTACTTACGCGGAGGATAACGTTCAATAAGCTCAGGGGAGGATATTGTTGTGCCCTAACAGAACTTCTGTTTCAGACAAGGGAGAAAAGAGATGGACTATTTTTAGAAAGGAGACATAAATGAGAGTTAGTGGCTGGGAAGGGGATTCTGGAGGTCCCTAGTGGACTGACCCTGGACCCTCTAGTAAGGCGAGACCTAAAACCTTTTTAAATCAGAAAAATGTGGTCTTACATAAATTTTACTTATTACAATAATTTAATATCCCTCTTAAGATTAAGAATATAAATATATAGTATAAGTTTGTGTCAACATCCAATTTCGTTTGGCAAAATAAATAGTAGAATAAATAATCATTTTTTTTAAGAAAATAAAAAAAAAATAAGTTTTTTCTTTGATTTTTTTCTTTGTCTAAATAATAATAATAGAATAATAATAATAATAATAAATAAATAAAAGAAAAAAAAGAGAGAGATTGTTTTAATCTTTTATGTATTTTCTTCTAAGGCTTTGTTTCTATTTTAGCCCAATAATACTTTGTACACCCACACCGTATTCTTACAACTAATGGCAGTTCAAAATTTAATTTTTGCACCCCCACTCTATGCTTTGTCGTTTCTGCTCCAGATTAAGAAGTTAGTCTAATAATTAGAAACAGAATATGTTCTAATATTTAGAATAATTTACTCTGATTTTGTGCTCTGATTTTATGACACCTCCTTTTTCCAGATGAAGAAAATAGTAATATGTTTCTCAAGAATATCTTTTTTTGTAATTAATATGTGCTGAACACGTTTGATTTTGTGGTCTGATTTTATGACACCTTCTTTTCCAGATGAGAAAAATAGTAATATGTTTCTCAAGAATATCTTTTTTGTATTTAATTTGTCCTGATCACGTTTGATTTTGTGCTCTGATTTTATGACACCTCTTTTTCCAGATAAAGAAAGTAGTAATATGATTTAAAGCAATTTCTTTTTTACTAATTAGAATCAATTTTGCTGATCACGTTTGATTTTGTGCTCTGATTTTTTTGTGATTTGTTGCCTTTTAAATTTCTTTGTAATCAAGATTGACTTTATTACGAGATTACATTTGATTTATAATGTTGGGTATAGAAACCCATCAAGCAAAAGAATAAGGGAATTTTTTTCCTCTCGGAATTCTGGAGACCTCTCTCATCCTAAGCACATAATTTCTTTTAACCCTCGCATATAAAAGACCCACTCACCTTCGATCGCCACCCCCACGTGCTTCTTGGTGTTCCAACGCAACTATTGTAAATCCGATCTTCCGTTCAGGTTCATAAAAATTAATTTTTGTTGTGTTATACAGTCTTTCTTGAGAGTTGGTTATGATATGGTTGAATTTGATGTTTTCACTAATTCTTTTTGATATGGAAAAAGAATTATTGTCATGCATTTTCGGGTTCATTAGTTTTAGAATTAATGTTTGTTTATTGCATTGGGTTGTGAACGTTGTTGCATGAATAAGTGAGAGATATCATTTCTTAACATTGTATGAATATGTTGTGCCATATTTTTCATATTAAGTGTTTTAAAACTTTTTTATAATAAAATAATATGTTTAATCCTAAACGTTATTTCCTAATCTTTTATTTATTTATTTTCCTAATGTTTTCATAAATTATGGATATATAATAGTCACATTTTTGGCTATCATGTCTTATTTTGGAAGTTTTTCTCTAAAGGAAGTAATAACATAAATAATTTAAATACTCTTTTAACTTTTAAAATGTATAAGTGCTCGTGTGACCGCTCGCGTCGTCTTAGTACTTAATACCTTCGCTCTTCTATAAGATTACTAAAAAAATACAAAATTTTCAAATATTAAAAAAGAGTGATATCAACATCTTTGAACAATTTTTTTTTCAAAAAGTTTTTTCATAAAGAACTACGTGAGCCTGATTCTCCATTATGAATGGAGATACATAAGAGCAAGGAGTAATCTTTGTCGGGCCCAAAAAAACAAAAAAATCTATTTTGTTTCCTTTGAGAAAATAAACATTTCAAGGAGACCACATCAATTTGTACTTTAATTAAAGGTACCGTCTTATGATGAACATTGTAGGGTGATAACCCCTTCTCTACGCGTAATTAACTCCCGTACCCCCAAATTCTGTTTTCGTAGACTTTGCTCCTTTTTATGATTTTCCATAGTTTTCTATAATAACTATGGTGGCGACTCCAAATCTCTTTTTTATATTTTATTTTTGGTTAATTGTAAGGCCCAGTTTTAATTTTCTACCCTAATGTTTAAGGGCTGGCCTTAATCTGTTAGGCCTAAAGAATGGCCCATAGGGTGCAAACGCCCTAGAGCTGTTAGGGTTTCCCTTTCAGCCTCATTATGCAATCTGAACCTAAACACTGCCTCCTTTTCCATTTCAGAGCTCTGCTAGGGTTAGTCGTCAACCCCTCCAAGTGAACTCCAACCAGACCTCCACTTCACGTAAGTCTGTTCTAACTTGTACCATAGTTCTATTTAGTTCCTTCTTCGTGGTTCCAACTAGGGTCAGTCGGGGTGAGCTCGTTTTTTATCTAGTTTCACTGTTTTCCAGCTCGCTAATCCACTCTAGGAGCTGTTGCGTTCGCTGTTGGTACCCAAGGACCTAGCTGCTAGCTTGTTTTCCAGGTAAGGGAAGCTAGAACCCTCCTGTTTGTTTGGTACGAGTCTGTTATTCTATGTTGTCTGTGATTGTTTTAGTTTGCCTGTTGTTATGGATGTGTGATATGGTGGGATTGTTGTTTGGGGTATGCCTATGAGTTTGCTACAGGTGAAAACAGTGGCGAGCACTGATAAACTCGCTCAAGTGAGCTGGTCTCGCCTAGGCAAGATTAACAGAGGCTCACCTAAGTTATTTTCCACGAATGGTCGCCCAGGCGACCCGTTGTATTTTTGAGCGAGCGAACGTCTCGCTTAGGCGAGGAGAGTCTCACCTGAGTGAGAACGCGTGCAAGGCCACTGTACTGGAAGTTGAGCTCTCGCCTAGGCGAGGGGAGCTCGCCTGGGCGAGGGTCCTCCTCGCCTGGGCGAGACCCTTCTGCCTGAGCGAGAAGCTGGGCGAGAGGGTGGCTGACCTTGGTGTTTTCCTTGATCTCAAATGTTGATAATATGTTTGAATGGGTATTACCTTTGAGATTATGAACTGAATGACCTTTATGAATGGGATGGTGTATGAGTTGTGATTTGTGAGTTTTAACATGATGTGAGTATGATAATTGTATGAGATGAATTATGGTATTGAAATGATGAGTGTGGTATGAGTTCGACATGAGACATGAAAGAGTTGGTACCAATGTGGCATGGTAATAATATGAGATGGAGTTCCATATCCAAGGTTCGAGAATAATGATTTGGTATGGTTTGGCCGGGAATACGAAAGGGGTGAATTATGAGAAACTGTATGTGATGTATATGTTTATATCTGTGTGTATGCATGCTGAATCCGTTTGATTGATTAAGAATGTTGGTCCGTGTCAGTGCGTAATTCCTTGGGGATCTCTAGGTGAGATTCTCAGGGTCGTGCTTCAGTGGTCGGGACGTAATCCCATGGCCCCTGTTAGTGGGTGTCCATGGTGGTGCCCCATCTGTATAACTAGGTAAGGATTCAAGGTAAGGTTGCATCCTGACACTCTAAGGAGTCAATTAGTCTCAACTAGAGCGGACTGACTCTTGTGGTGAGAGTAGCAAGAGGCCTGAAATTCATTAAGGGCTAACTTTGTGGTGAGGGAAAATTGATTCATTGTAACACTTGTAACACATAGCTCGTGGGTGAGCAGCTCGGGGTGAACAGAGGTATCCACCACAAGTGCAAGCATCCGCTGAATCCGACCAGGTTATATGTATTCGGATGAGTCGAGTCGAGTCTTAATGTATTGTTTAGAAGGTCGTAACATGCTTGCGTGATGTATGTATAATGGACTGTGAATATGTAACTAATTTTATTAATGAAATGGTTTTGGCTCTAGCTTACCCTTTGCTTGTTTGATTGTCTTGTGTGTGGTACTTCTCTTTTGCGATGATCATCAATTTATTGATGTGAGCAGAAGCGAGAGGTTCTCGCGGTCAACAGGGGAACGGTGACTCCGCTGCATAGTCCATATGGGCTGGATCTGATGTTTTATTTTGTTTGGGCTTTTCTTAGGGTTACGACCCATGTATCCGTTTGACTTGTGATCTCTTTATTTTCCTTTTAACTTTATAACTGGTTTTCCTGTGGCGCCGTAGTGTGCCTTATGTTGTAAGGAGTTGGATTTAAACTCTAGGACTGCGCTATTATGCTACCTCGTGCGACATTTCCGTTAAGTATGTTTGTTAATTTAATAGGACGTTACATTAATCACTGTCGCAATTTCGGTTGTGACAGTTTTTTATTATTGTATTTTAAATTATAATTTTTATATTAATTTGCACATATAATATTACTATAAAAAATGGAATTAATGTTTTAAAGCTTCCACATTATGTATGAAAGTTCATCGATATATTGATGTATAGTTTAATTAATTAAAATTTAAATTAAGTAAATAATAAATAATTGGTATTATAATGTTATGGTAAATAATATATGCTAACAATATACCAATATATTATTAGGTGGTGAGAGTTGATCAAAGTTTTTATGACCTATAATATGGTATGAAAAAGAATTCAATGAGTAAAGATAGTATGGTAGGTGAAAATTTTGAGTTTACTTAATAAACTAAATCAAATTGAACACAAAATCTTTTGCTTTAGAAGGCATTTTTTATTATTTTATTTTATTTATGGATGATTAGAAATAAGTCTACCTAATTTTCTCTTTTTTGTTTTTATTTATTATTTTGTGTAGCTTATATATGTATTCATTTCTAATTCATGCAAGATAATATGAAACATTCAATATAAGCTTCTTTATTTTTCCTTTAAACAATTTATCTACGTGAGAGTGTAAGAAAGTTATTATGGCCAACTAATATCACTATTTAGAGTCTTCTAAAAGTATAGTTAGGTGTATGTGATAATGTAGTATTAATAGTTGATGTCATTAAAGAAACTAATTGAAATATTATTTGCAAACATTTGATTTGTAAGATCTAATTTAATTTTAAATATTTGTACTTTACTTATATATTATAAAATTATTTTATTTTGATGGACGTGAAACTTCTTACTGTTATAATAAATAAATTTGATATTAAAAATTAAAATTAACGTTATATCCATTGTTGTGATGGTTAAGACGAAGTTTGACATTAGATGAGCTGGAATCAAATATGGAGTCTCACTCACATTGTGTCCTTGGAACGTGCATCATGTTCCTAAGTAAACATACAAACTGTTCACTCAAACATACTTAAGATTGTCTCCACTTTCCCTCTCTCTCTGGTCGGATTTTTCTGATCTTCATATTACAATCTTATCATCTTTTCCTTTTCATTTTTTCACGCCTCCTATCTCTTTTCTTATCCTGTCTCACAGGAACAACATAAGTGACAGAGACTGCATACAGAGATTCAAATTTCCCACAATATTGCTATTTGTAGAATGTGAATCAATTATTAACCAATGCAATTTGGTTCAAAGATAAGTCGACACGTTGGTGAGAGAAAATTATAGAAGATATGCAAACTCCAAAACAAATCTTTGGTAGATGGGACCAACTCAGCAAATACCAATTCTCAATTTCAGTTCTTCAAACTTTTTTCATGCTTTTTTCCTGTAGACAGTGCCAGGTCCAATCACCAAGATTTTTTATTTTCTTTTCCTTTCATACGTCTATGTTTCCCAGATTGATTTTTCAGAGATCATAGTCACGGCATCTCTAACACATGTGCTGAATTAGGTTGTTCTATAATATTTTATGTTACCTAAATATAATGTCAAACTATAAACTATGATATTTACTTTATAAATTGATTTTGTAAAGGTAATTTAGATATCAAAGTTTTTGATAGAATTATTGTGTTACCTATTATTTAATTACTCACTAAAATCTATAAATATCTAATTTCATATACATCAACATAAGGTGTGTGTTGAAAGTTTTAAATAGCTAATGATAAAACCAAATTAAAGTATATAAATAAAAACAATTTTACTTTACAAATTGATTTAGGAAGATGAATTATATTTAACTTTATTTTTTAATAGTTATTGCATAAAATTTAATTTTTATTTATTTATTTGTTTCATATTATATAGAGATGAATTCACTATTAATTATAAAATTAAAAATTATGACAAATTTTGGATAAAAAATATGACTAAATTATAGTATAAAAGTAGGTTTAATTTTTTTTCTTGCATGTTGATTTTTTAAAATATACCAAAATTTATTTAATTTATTTATTAGCTCATTTTTAGAATATGTATAAATATTTGCTTTCAACGATGTGCTATTGCCCGAATGAGAGGTATGTTTTGTATAAGTGGTGATTTTATTTGAAAAACAGATATAAAATGAGAAAGATATAAATTTAAAAATTTACGATATCATAATACCCATTAAAAATAAGATAATAATTTAGATCAAATTTTAGTGTTGAAACAATCCACATTACAAATTGTTAAATTACATTAAGCACGTTGGACCACAAAAAGTGTGTTAAAAATCCAAAATAAAATCAACAATTGAAGATTACATGATGAAGTTCCAATAGAACCATAAAAATATGTTCAGAATCTAACAATAAATTTTACAGTTAAAGATGACATCTTGACATGAATTTGCAAGTCTCATTCACAGCCATATCTTCTCATATTGCTCACACCAGCTGGATGCCATTAGACATACCAACTGTCACATACAAATCAAAGATTAAACATAAACTATTTATTTTATTACTTATAAATGTTTTCATTTTAAGTTTTAGTCCATCTATAGGAAAAATTGCTAATTCTAGTTTATACTAAATTTTTGGGAGAGTCTATTATGAAGAGCAGAATTTTTTTTTATAACAATTTTATACTATAAAAAATATAAAAAAACTTTATATTTTATTTAGTTTAGTATGGTTTTTTTTCATCAACAAATGGTCTTTTGAAGTCGAAGATGGTATCAGTGCTTGCATTTATGTACGTATATGTTGGTAAAAAATTTTCGTGAAAGAATTATTATACTGATAAATTAATTAATTTAACTTTCACTCGGACAAAACAATAAGTGATTTAATGTTTTACTTCCATGTATTTATTTATATTTTTTTTCATAATAGCTATAATTTGTCATTGTTTCATGAAGTATAAATTTTATTATAGATTTAATGTAGTCCCTCATGCTTTATATTATTTTATTTTACAATAAATTTTTATGTAATTGCAAATAATTGATGAATTTTGAATTGTCAGCTTAGTTGAAATGTTAAAGTATATGGTGGTATCTTTGTTTGTAAAAAGAAATATTCTCATTTACTATTATGACAAAATACTATTTACATAACTACATCCTACCAACTTGAGGGAGAGGGTGCCTTTTTTCCTGTAATTCACTCAAATGTATTCAAGTTTCAAATTAGAGACAAAAAGAATTGGATTTTTTTTTTAGAATGGATTTAAAATAAAACTTTATAAAGTTTACGGTGATAGTTAAATTAAATAGTATAAAATAAAAAGGTGAAGTATAAGAGAAAACATATAAATAAAAGAACAAGCATATTACCATATTAAAAAATAATAACAAAGAAATCTAATAAATATTTGAAGAATAAAAACAAAAAATTAAAAGTCAGATGATAACCTTTTAAACGTCTTTACTTCAAATAGGTATAAAAGGGCTGGGAGAAGTAGCTGAAAAGCCTTGTTAAACATAGTAATTTTTGTTAAGACTCATCATAATCTTATGTAAAACCTATTTATTAATTTTAAATCCTTCATCACAGAAATGCTTGCAATTTAGTGGCATGATGTCAATCACTTTTAGATAAATGTAATTAATTTAATTGGTCAATCACTAATAAAAAAATATAGCTGGTGGGACAGGATTGTGCAATCTTGATTGAAATACAAGTTGTTTATTTTAATAATTAATTAGTATAGTTGGAATTTGCGTTACCTTAACTTATTGGATTCTACTCGATGCTCTCCGACAGTATAAATCACTAATTCTTGTATTATAGTATGAGTTTGAATTAGATATATGGTATCATCAGAGTAAACAAATAAGTGACAAACACAGAAAAATATAATACTTATTGGAGCTTGCAGTGTTTTGTGTTTCCACCAATCTCCTACTTCAATATTCTAAAACGGATAAAAAGAAATTTCCCCGATAAACTTTAGGGTTAAAAAATTACCAATTGGGATTACGATCCCACATTCGACATGCCAAAAAAATATTAGAAATGCTAAATCCCAATGACATCTTAGCATATAGTCACATACAGCTAATTTGGGTGTTGGAATATGTACTCTCCAAAACAAAATCTGTATCATATAACTGAAATAGAAATAAACCAAGTGGATAACATCAGATTTTGTGAGATATTTCACAAACTCTAATACTCCGAAACTTATATATATATATATATATATATATAAACACACATTCTGACTCTCATTTTTTGACTCTTATATTCTTTACTTCCTGATGTGGTTTAATGTAGATCATTGATAATGTACCACTATATTTTTCTTTGAAATAATTAATTGTTCATACTAAGCCACGTCACGAAGTAAGGATAAGAGTAAACAAAAAAGAGTCAAAATATAAATTTTCTTGTCTCAAGACGTCTCATAAAACTATATTATCATATAAGATAAAGTTGCACTAGAAAAATAAATAGAAACATAAAAAAAAAAAAAACAAGTAAGCTATATTAAAAAATCATGATCAATATATAAACATACATACACGAGTTAGTCATAATTTAAATGTATCAATTCAACTCTGTATTATGTAACATCCCGTTTTCATAGTTTTTATACTATCAAACAAAACATTAAATTTTGATAATTCAGAAGCAAATGCTAGTAATAGGCCAGTATAAAGTAACAATACAGTCATCCTCAAAATAACTATACATATATTGTATATACATACAACCCATACAAAGCAAAAAGGGTTACAAAACAGCCAAAACATCTAAGCGGAACAAAAAGGTGACCACTACCGCTGAAAGCGTCCAAACACCACTCAACTCCTGTCCAGGAGGGGTGTATCCTCACCTGCACCTTTATCTGCTCACGTCATTCAATAAGGACGATCATTGCAAAAGTAGAAGACATACAGAACACACATATACAAGAAGGGTAAGCTAACTTAATTCAGAATAAATCATACAATTTAATAGTTAAGCATCAATCAGGGTTGATCGCACAACTATCAGAATCATCCAATTCACCACGACCATAACACAATATCACCATTCTAGACTCAATATCTGGATTATATAAGTGACATTGGAGCTCTTGGTGGCTTGCACTTGTGACGGTTCCCAAACTCTGTAGAGTTTTAGGTACAAGTGGTATTCACCCAACCACTCCCAAGGTAAGCCCCCTTCACGTCTATGACAGATCAGATCCATAGACTAGGACCTCCTGCTACTCCCCCCCAACATAATCCATTATACTCTATATGAGTCTTAATGGTTATTAGGAGCATCAGGATGCCACCAATATGAGTCCTCATGTCCTTACATTTACTAAAACCACCTTCCTTAGAATTTCCCTTGAAATCCTAACTCCAACACATTCTCATACAGACCACATTTCGCATAATTCCATCACACTGACTACCATGCATAAGGATCACATACAAGACTAGCCATTATCACATTAATCCAAGTAGTACAGCTTTATTTAATCAAAAACAGAGAAAGAACTCAATTTCTGCAGGGAATCTCGCTTAGGCTAGAGAATCTCGCCTGAGCTAGAGAGTTGTCTCGCTTAGGCGAGCTGCTCTCGCCTGGGCAAGACCTCTTATAGTGGCAATTCAATAATCATAAGCGAACTCTCGCTCAGGCTAAGCTGGCTCGCCTAGACGAGAAGTTCTCTCACTCAAGCGACTCCAGCTCGCCTAGACGAGACTTCACGCAGTGACAGAGGCGATCTTCTGATATTTTCGCTCAGGCGAGAGTTGCTCGCCTGGGCAAAATTACCAGGATTTCTCATCTGTTCTTCACATGCAGAATCGCTCAAATTCATCTAACACTCAATTTCACACACAAGCAGTTCCAAACACAAATTAAACACATAATCAAGAAATTCAAACACTCATGAACACATTTCATACGAAAATTGGGCTAAGAGTCAGCTTCCCTTACCTATTTTTGGTGAATACTTTGAGTGAGGGCAAATTTAGATAGGAGAAGCAGAATTCCTTAGCTTAACCTAGAGAATTCATCATCCAGCCACATGGAAAGGATGAACACTTGATTAAACTCTAAATGGAAGCAGAAATTTCGAGTTGAATTCCAAAATTGAACCTCAAAACGTAAAGAGAGGCTTACTTAGAGGAAGGGAGGCTAAGAGTGGAGGCAGCAGGAGGCTCAATTGTGGTTACTTCCCCAGAACCTAATCATGAACCAAGAGGCTGTGAGATGGCAGCAAAGTTGAGAGAAAGAAAGATGGGGAGAGAGTTGGATTGCAGAGAAACTGAGAGAGAGGTGTTGGGTTTCTGTTTTAAAGGGAGAGACTGAAAAAGAAGGGTGTTACATATTATCTATTCCAAAGTGTTACCTATATTTTCTATTGTAAAGTATTACCAATTTATAGCAAACTTCAACTTTATAAATACACAAGATAATAAATAAATGAATATATTCAAAAATATTTATATTAAATATGTTACTCTAAACAATAACACTCGAGTTTTTTTTGAAGTACATTTAGTCTATAGTCTATTAGTGAATTTCATGCCTAAAGTTTATTTGTTTTATCAGCAATAAAGAATTAATATATTAGTGGAACAAAAAATGTTCCATTCGAAAGGTCTCTGTACACAAAAAATCAGAAATGAAAAGCACAACAAAAATCTCTACTCTTTTGATCACTAAAACTTAACAAGACAAAAACAACTTCAAAAACAAACAATAATGAGATTTTACAAATAAGTTTTGTTGCCAAACATAAAAAGTCCAAACTCTCACAAAATGCTTAAAAAAGAAAGAAGTATGTGCAAAACCAAAACTCCAACCTACAATATTAGAGCTCTTGTCTTTTCAATGAGAGGATGAGTAGGCCAATATGTAATATATCTACCTTCAAACAAAACAACTCAAGGATTTTAGGCATAAAATTGGACATAAACACCAATCAGAGTATGGAAACCTAGCTTTTGGGACTTTATGTGTAATCCAAATCCAAGCTTTTACTTGAGCTAAGTTAAATACCTCCTCTATCTGTCACAGAGGACCTAAAAATGATATTATTCCTATGTGTCCATATTGCCCAAACTATAGCAATCCACATACACTTCCACAAATTGTTACTTTTATTAGTTAGCCCAAGTAGCCTAAATTGTCAAAAGTGATTTTTTGCTATATTATGATGTATTGTGACAATTCTTATCCATTTTTCACACATATTCCAAATTTTCCCTACAAATATACAATTAAAGAATAAGTGTTGAATTGTTTCTTCTATCCTTCCACGCATGACACATTCACGACTTATAACATTCACCCCTCTTTTGGTTAGGTTGTCACAAGTTGCAATTCTATTTAACAACACTTTATAAGCAAAATGTAGAGCCCTTGGTGATGCTTTGATATTCCAAAATATCCCATATAGATTTGTATCTTCCCCCACAGTTCGTTTCCTATTTTTATTATATGATGATTTCAAGCCTAAAGTAATAGTGAGTTTATTGCGCATAGAATTGAGTATAAGTAACAATAGTATAAAGACTATTTAAAAAATTGTGTTTCGTTCCTAAACTAAATTATAAAGTGTTTAGTCTTTGTACTTTATGAAAATCAATGTACAACATCATTTTCAACATATGACATGTAAAGTATTTTTCATGTGACAAAGTCATGGTGAACTAAAATATAATATTCACACATTGTTTGTAGGTAATGATGTTTTACTCACAAAATTTATAAAGTATAGGGATAAAATACTTTATAATAAAATTTATAAACTAATACAAACTTTCATAATAATTTAAAAAAAAATACTATTAAAAATATAGTTGTGATAAAGAAAGTATAGAATGTAAATGGATATGATTTAAATTTGATAATGTAATATAAACATAAATTTATCATGAAGGTAACATTTAAATTTATATCACTACAAGAAAATACCTCATTAACAACTAATTTTAGTGACCAAAAGTTGTTAACCACTATAGTAACCAATTTATATATCAATTTACAAAATAAAAAAAATATTGGTTACTAAAATAGTCACTATTATAAATAAAAAATTATAATTGGTCGCTAAATTGGTTACTAATTAATTAGAGACTAATTTAGAAATCAATTCTTTTGGTAGCAAAAACAAAGGTAACTAATTTTTAGTGACCAATTTTCTCTGGTAGCTAAATTTTAGAAACCAATTTAGAGAACAATTATAATTTTTCATTCATAATTATGACTACTTTAATAACCAATAATTTTTTATTTTGTAAATTGATAACTAAATTGATCACTATATTAACTAAGAACTTTTGATAATTAAAATTGGCTACTAGTGAGGCATTTTCTTGTAGTGTATTAAAAGTATAAAAATATACATAAAAAATAGCTATATAAGTTAATTATTTGTATTAATTTTTGTAATATCTAAGTAGTTGATTTAAGAAATGTTAAAATTAATAAAATAAAATAATTAAGTTTAAAGTTAAAAACAATAAAATAAAAATACATAAAACATTATAAGAAATTAAGAGAGTAAAATTATTAAAAAAAAGTA
>Ga0214545_1008134_pt1 | contig 16983 bp, 8 predicted proteins | sample CNSS4metaG_FD_160064 | JGI IMG/M metagenome (GOLD analysis project Ga0214545, IMG submission 160064) | Root nodule microbial communities from cowpea collected in UCLA plant growth center, Los Angeles, California, USA - CNSS4 | ecosystem: Host-associated > Plants > Roots > Nodule | place: USA... | reverse complement strand
TATATATATATATATATATATATATATATATATATATATATATATATATATCTTTTACCTTTATCTTCAATAATTTATTTTTTAGCATTATATTTTTATTAAAAAAAATTATATTTGTTTTCAATTTATAAATTTATTTTCTATATATTGATTTTCACATTATAATATTATATCATTGTAAAATAATGTTTTTTATAAACAGGATTTCTTTTTCCAAAAAGGTCGAATATATTTTATACGTTTAGAACTACTAATCAAAATATATTAAAATTATATGTAATATATAAAACAATAATCACTATTTTTTTCTATTTTATATCATTTAAAACATATTATGATATTAGAATACTCACATACGCTATCGTGCATGTGTGTACACATTTTTTAAATATATATAATATTATATTAGTAGGTGATGATAATATAATATTAATAAGTTAACATATAAAATAAAATTATTTATTAAAAATAAAATAAAATATATCAGAAAAAATTAGAGAATAGCGGTTGATAAATAGAGAAAAAGAGAAAAAAATATAGATAAACTATTTTATAAAAAAACTTGTAAAAATAATAGTTAATTTTCAAAAATTTAATAAATAATTATATTTTAAAGAGTAAAATTGTCATCTTGAAATGTGGACACAAAAGAAGAAATTCTCTTTATATATTGTTATAGATATAAAACACTTTATTTAAATATATTTTAAGTTAATATAGATATAACTTTTTTAGTCTTTATAGGTTTTTATTTTAAAGTTTTTGACATTTTGTTAGCAATTTTTAATCTTTCTTATTAATTACAACTATTTTAGTATTAAGCATGTTAAATATTTTGAATAAATACAGAAATGCGATCTGCAATTATCTTTATATATCGCAATTTACATTATTTAATAAATAAATAAATATTACGAATCGAAAATATAACTTGTATGTTTCTTATATAAGTGAGTTATACGGAAATAAACATGTACTCTGCGGTAGATAGGCTGAGATCATAGGTTTTAAGATTAAATCCTAGGTTTTAAGATTAAAAAAAGAACAGGTTTCTTCAAACCCAAATCAAAATTTAGATTAACTGTGAAGTAGTCCCAAATATTACGTCATAAGTACTGATTTGGAGCGGATAGAGGACAGAACAAGGAGAAGAAGGTGAAGTCGAAAAAGTGAGCGTGTTTCAGTGTTTTCTTCTCATTTGGATCTGCAGAGAGAAGAGTCATGACCGTCTTTCACTTCTTTAACTGCGCGATTCTCACCTTCGGTCCCCACGCCGTCTACTATTCCGCCACGCCCTTGTAACTCTCTTCTCTCTGTTTCATTTTTATTCACAACTCGCGTATCAGATCTATATACGTTTCTCGGGTTCATTTCAACTTCAATTGCTTCATCAATTAGCCCTTAACTTATCTATTTTATACTCAAATAACTTCGTTTGCTTCAATTGTTATACCAAACTCTTTTTCATACGTATTCCCGATAGCTTGATTATGTGATGCTCTTTCAATGCATAGATGTAATCAGTAGTCTATCGGGAACCCTGTTCAATTTTCGATGAACTATATATGTGGGTGTGTTGAATTTTTGAATTTCCCCCTGTTTGCTGCGATGTCAAGACTAGGTCTTGTACGCTGGTTTAATGTGTTAGTTAAGTAAGTAGTTTCAAAATGCAGATCTGAGTATGATACACTCGGCACCTCTATCAAAGCCGCTGTAGTTTATCTTGCGACGGCGTTAGTGAAGGTTGGTGAATATATTGATTTGTTAACTATGTTGTGTCGTTGCACAAAGAAATGTGACAATCTGACTCTTTTTTGTCTGACACTCTGGCTGTGCAGCTTATTTGTTTAGCTACTTTTCTCAAGGTATCGGAGAGTGATAGCTTTGATCCGTATCAGGTATGTATGTGAATTGTCCCTTGTGAATTTGCTTGAATTGATTTATGTATACTGTTCATGTAGGGAGGCTAAATAACAAGTTTTAATCTTTAAATGAAGACCGCGCATTTACGTTTTTATAGTATACCTGAGAGCTATTACAAATTCACAGACACTTACAGTAGTTATGTCGAACACTGCATTGACATTTAGAAGCTATAATACTTTTTAGTTGTATTTTTGTGATTTTCGTTTTTAACCTTTATACCGATGTAAATTGAAATACCATATAATTAGATAAATCTGAGCATCTACAATGACATGTTCTCTTGTAAAACTTGATTTCTATTTTGTAATTTAAGATTTTTAAGTTACAGTAAATTCAAAGAGTTAATTATAGTTGTTTCATATCTTAAGACGTTTAACATTTGCTATGCGTTCTCGTCTTATGAGTTTCCTAGCTAAGCTAACACTACACAATTATTATTGTGTCAAGTTTTGCTCAATTCATAGTTTTATCTTAAATTATAATGTTTAGTTTGTAGAGACAGTGAAGTCTGATATCATGCACGCCATTGGGAATTTCCCATTACTTATTAGAAGAACAGCCAAATTTTATAGGTGAACTGTTTTTTCACAAAAACTAAATGAATAAAGACAATGATAATTTTATGAAACTCTCCTCCACCATAATACTAGTATGTTCACCACTGAGATGGGGTGTGTGTATTGGCTACTTGAACGTGTAGGGTACTTATTAAAGTTGCATATATAGACACTGAAAGTAAGAGTATGGCATGCCAAAATGAGAAGTAGGCAGGTTTTTTTAATAATCAGACTGATTTATCAGAATTAGAGCTGAATGGAGAGGAATGATACTCCCCCTTTCTAGTATTTGGTTTGCTGAAGATTGCAAATTGCAATGGTGTTTATAACTTTTAATCCATTCCAATATGCATTTAATATATGCCTGGAATCAGCATAAAATGAAACGCAAATCACAACTGAAACTGATAATATAAACTAGGTAACAAAACAAGAACCTAATACCTTCCAGCCTAGAGTGTAGTGAATAGGCTACTTGTCTGTGAATGTTTAGAAAGAAATCACCATTTCATTTCCTACCAAATTAAGGTCTCCGCATTCATGCATAATAGAGATGTGAATAAAATAACTATTTTGCTTATGAAGTGTCCTCTAAGATAGATAGCCTTATATTTCATGAGTTTGTTGTGCTGCCTATGTTTGAGGAATTATGGAGCACTTCTGGTTGTAAGGAGCTAATCTCCGTATTTTCTTAGAATAGTCCAAGTTTCTGTTAGGCAACAAAATGAAGGCACATAACTTAACAGATGGCTTTCAATTTATAATTTGAAGCCCTAGATACACTCAATGTCTATTTAGAGTCATTGTTATTAAGATTTTGTCTCGAATGATAACAAAGGCCTTTATTCTTCAGGAGATTTTGAAGGCATTAATAGGTTTTATAGATGTTGCCGGGCTTTATTTTGCCTTGACCCAGTTGACTCACAGGAATATCTCTCAGAATCATAAATTTCAAGCAGTTGGACTTGGTATGTGTGACAAGCTATACCATTTTATACACTTTTTTTAATATTTATGTATATCTTAAAGTGGTATTCTTCTTCTAGGGTCGACCATTTATGTTTCTTGTGCCACTTTACTTCTCTTATCTTCATCTGGGTCTTGGTGGCACTTTTCTTGTGACAGGCTGGGCGTTTGCTGACTCTGTACTGCATCGGTTGGCTCCTCTTTGGGTTGGTGCCAGAGGATTAGAATTTACTTGGGATTACATTCTCCAGGGCCTTGAGGCTAATGCGAATTTGGTATGTCCTTTCGTTTTGAGTCTTCTATTTTTTAGTTTTCTTTCTAATACTGAAATACAGTCCTCATCAGTATTATTCTCCTTGAATTTGGAACTTCTTTTAATTCTACATTCATTTGAATGATGGGATTGTTTGTCTATGTTGGTAAGTGTTATTAGTGAAAGCACGACTTAATTCATGTGCAGTTTGTAGTATATGTATCATGTGTAACTTTAAATGTTTCTGCTCATGCCTCTTTACAGGTGTTGAGCATATCCCTTGCTGCACTTGGATCTTTGATGTGGCTTCGAAAAAATAAGCCCAAGACCCTCATCCCTATTATTTATTTGAGTGCCGTTATTGTAGCAACCATGCCATCTATCACAAGGTCTTTCCCTGATTCATTACAGTTACTACCATTTTTTTCAAATTGTAAATGTGTAATTCATATTCAAATTAAAAAGTTTCTACCATTTTTTTCCCATGCAATACAAGTCTTTAGATTGAGAACCAAGCATAACATATTTCTTGAGCTTACCTCGTCTGGCTGTGCAAATGTAATCCATTACAATCAGATTGCCCTTCATATGGTGTTGTACTAGTATTAGAAATTTTACCTGTGTATATGGTTGTGTAATTGTTTAGTCAGCCGTTAAACAATCATTTTATGTCATTTGCTGTAGTGTGATATTTGATGAACTATGTCTTCTGCAGCTATCTGAGGCGTGGGCTGGGGTGGCACTTTCCTAAAGTGGTAGGCTTTGAGCTGTTCACATCCCTGGTGATGGCTTTTATAAGCTGGCAACTGTTTGCTGCGTGTCAGAGACCTTCGGTGTGAGAATGCTCTTTGCACAATGATAGAATCCTGGATAACTATTTTCTGTCTGGAGTTTTGGTCCAGAGTCATCTGCTTCTTTTGGCAGCCGCAATGGTTTTAATTTATAAATGTTTTATCAATCGTAGTGTCTTAATAGTTTGATTAAATTTAACACGCTTATTTATGTTCATGCGGTGGAATGTTGGCTGCTGCAATTCATTAGAAATTTTTGTCATCAGAATAGAGCTGTGAATTACCCCATACGTCTGGGATAACAGGTTGCAAACACTTTATGTTTGAAACTTCGTAGGATTTCCCATTTTTAACCCACCCATGCCTTGTCTATCACAAACTCCATTTTTTAGAATGCTGGCTGCAAATCATTGTGAAACAACTTACGAAATTTTATATTAACAGGGGATCGGTTCCGGTTCCTGTCCATGCTCACCCACGTATCACAAATTCACTAACGAGTGAGTCAAGACTAAATGTTTCGCTGGTTTTGGTAACGTGGGACATTTTCTACGTATCATTCAGCATATATGTGGTTTTGCCGCCGGCTTGTTTTACACATATCTATGATTTTATATCCTTAATTTGAGATGCGATTTGAAAGGATGTGTTTAGCATCAAATCATTTTCTGGTGGCGATACAAAGATATAAATTTCTCCGCAGTTTTAAAATCCAAAAGTTCCATTAAAGAACATCTGTAACATTATAGTATTTTCTTCGTTATTTACACGCCATTAGCACTGATGAGTAAAACACTATAAGTATCTGTAATTTGTTTGATGTGAGACGATTCACAGAAGCTGCGAAATTACGAAGATTAAGATGTTTAATCATTTCAAAAAAGAATGCAATATTAACGTGTTCGATTTTTTTTTTTAAAAATCGTTAAGCACAAAGATAATTGGAAATGCTTAATTGACGAAAGGTGTGCCCAATTTAAGAGTAGTTTTAAACAAGAATTTGGTATGTATGCAGCCCAGAGGATTGGGAATGCAGCAGTTGAAGCCGATAAATAATTGACGAGAGATGATCCAATTAAGAAGAAAACGATGAAAGTTGAGAAATAGATATACAAGTCATAATGAAAAGAAGAACAGGCGAAGCATGAAATATAGAAGGAACATATATTGTGGATATTAATTAATTACTTGGTTATCTGATTCAACTCTCACTCTGCCTCAGACTCCTCCACCCACGCTTCAACTCGCAGGAGCACAAAGCCAACAGCAACCCCAACAAGAACAAGGCCATTGATGATAGCAGCAATGGTGAATATCTCACCGGCGGCATTGCAGGTGGATGAGAGCGCCCCTCCTCCCTTTCCTTTTCCGTTGGACGCTGTTGCTTTCACCGAGCTCATAATCTTAGCGAAGCACTTCTCAGTGCTCAAGGGAAGCCCCAAGGCCACCACATCATTGCTAGCCTTCAGTCCCCCAAATGAATTAAGGCCTTTTATGTGTAACACTCTGTTCACACTCTTCTTGGTCTTTGCCGGTGAACTCACGACGGCTCCGCCGGTGATGTTCTGAGGACACACGACAGCTGTGGCCATGGCCATTTGATCCTCACTGCTATACACCCAATAAAATTTTATCAACCAAACCTGCAGATGGCTCGCGTATCACTCACTTCAGCTGTGGATAGGAAGGGTTGTTTTGAAGTAGGAAGATCTTAAAAATGGGTATTTATTTGGATAAGGAGCTCCCACACTGATTGGCTGATAGGCCACGGATGAGGACTGTAGATTAGATGCTTATGAATAAAAGAAACGGTGGGTCACAACTCCACCTCCTCACCACTTCTCAATCTATTTCCAACAACTTTTTACATTTTCCTGATTATCAATACCATTTTTAAATTTTAGAAAATTAAATACCAATTTATTTCTCTAAAAGTTTACCAGTTTTTTTGAAGGTTGGACAAACTAAATGCACATTTTTAAAAGAATTTGATGATCAAATTCATTAATATAAAATATAAAGAAATTTTACATTTACGATCAGCTATAGAGACTGAAAATATATTTATTTTGTATAACTAAAGACTTTTAATATATAAATACATTTTAATGATAAATATTTCATAGTTTATATAAAATTATTTTAATAAATCATATTTTTTTAAAGTATCCAAAATTAATTTAAAATGTAAGAAATTATGAAAGATTAAAAAAAAAGTTCATTGTATTTGATTTTTCTTAATTAACTTTCACTAAACACAGTTACACAGGTTTAGTGATAATGCAAAGGAATAGCAACAACATCTAGGTTTCCCTTTGTATTTTTTTCTGCTTCCTTCTAAAAATAACTGTTGAAGATTCCATTTCTACTAGTTATTTGGCAAAATCATAATAAAAAGTTTCTTTTACAAATTAGTTTTTATTAAAGATTTAATTAATTAGATATAAACTCGTTTATCAACTTAATATCATAGTCATTAAAACGCGTGTTGGTTATGAAACGAATTAGATATAAATTCGTCATTGAAATCCTAATCCTACAGGGAACTAAAGTAATATTTAAAAATAATAATTTTATTGTATATTTTTAAATGAATTAAATAATTTTCAAATTATTGATTGAAAAAATAAATGTACAAAAATAAATAACTCAAATATCTAAAAATATAAGTTAAAGATCAAACGATATTTTCAATCAAATACATAATAATTATCATCAATTAAGCTTAAATAATAAGAAGAAAATTTACATATATATAAAAACTATGAGAATACAAAGATTATTTTTTCACACAAAAAAAAAAAAAATTTGAAAGGTGGAAAGTTAAACAAGAGAAGGTATGCAGTGGATGGATATTAACCAGACATAACTGTTGAATTTGGTCTATGCAGGGGACATACAAGAAACATAAATCTAGGTAAGTAGGTATTAAACCACGGTTATGAAACAAACATACATCTAAAAGGAAAAACATTAGAAGGAAGAAGAGGTTAAGAATTAGGGAGAAAGAAGATGATCTATTTTTGCGGCATGGAATTGAGAAATCACAGCAGAGCCTCACGTATGGCTTGTAACTTTAGCTTTGGTTCTCCTCCTACGTACCTCTATAAGCGCCCTTCCCCTTCCAACCTAATGCATCATCTCTCCCAGAATGGTTTCGAGCTTCTTTCTGTTGCTCTCCCTATACCTCCTCTCATCACTATCATCTTCCTCCTATGGACTTTCCGATGTCGAAGCCTCTTTCATTGCTCGTCGCCAAATGATGCACTTGGAGGAGAATGAGAAATTGCCCGAGAACTACGTAAATACCTACAAAACAAACCTAAAATTTTCTCACACCAGGCTAAAAGCCGCATACATTGCACTCGAGGCGTGGAAAAAAGCTATCTACTCAGACCCCACAAATTTCACAGCAAATTGGTCGGGCCAAGACGTTTGCTCCTACAATGGAGTTTTTTGCGCACCGGCTCTAGATGACAAAAATATCGAAGTTGTGGCTGGGATTGACCTTAACCATGCAGACATCGCAGGTTACATTCCCCCAGAAGTTGGTCTGTTAACTGACCTTGCACTTCTGCATATAAACTCCAACAGGTTTTGTGGGATCGTCCCAAACAGCTTTACCAACCTTAAGATTCTGTATGAGCTAGACTTCAGTAACAACCGCTTTGTCGGGCGGTTCCCTGAACACGTGCTTGAACTTACAGAACTCAGATACATTGACCTCAGGTTCAATAACTTTGAAGGGGAATTGCCTCCTGCGCTTTTCAACAAAAGTTTCGACGCTATATTTATGAACAACAACCGCTTCTCCTCCAATATTCCTGAGAACATAGGATCAACCCCAGCCACGGTTGTGGTTATTGCCAATAACAATTTCTCAGGCTGCGTGCCTTCCAGCATCGGCGAAGTGAAGTCACTCACCGAGTTTGTTATGATCAACAACAACCTCACCGGTTGCTTGCCAGAAGAAATTGGAAAACTCGAAAAAGTTTCGGTGTTTGACATAAGCTACAACAACTTCGTTGGCGTGTTGCCGAGGAACTTCAATGGGCTTAAGAACGTTGAGTACTTGTCCATTTCGCATAACAAGTTCACAGGTTTTGTCCCGCGTAATGTCTGCACCTTGCCCAATTTGGTGAACTTCACATTCTCCAATAACTATTTCAACGGAGAGGAAGAAGGTTGCGCACCTCAAAAGAAAGAGCCTCTGTTTGAGGATGAGAACAATTGCATACCAAATAGGCCAAAGCAAAAACAGTCGAACGTTTGCAACGAGGTGATAAGCAAGCCTGTGGATTGTGGCAAAGCCAAGTGTGGCCATGGGGGACACACCCCATCAACGCCGTCTAAGCACACACCATCGCCTCCTAAAACTGAGAAACAGACACCGACACCAGTGCCACAAGCTCCACCCACCCCTCAACAGCAACAGCCACAACCACCACCTACCCCAACTCCACAACAACAACAATCCACTCCCCCACCTACCCCTCCAACACCCACGCCTCAGCAACCCACACCCTCACCACCACAGGAAGAACCCCACGGCGAATCACCCAAGAACCGAGAGAGAACTCCACCAACGCCTGTCTACTCTCCTCCACCACCACCTGTTCACTCTCCACCCCCTCCTGTCCACTCTCCACCCCCACCCGTTTACTCTCCTCCACCACCGGTCTACTCCCCTCCTCCCCCAGTCCATTCTCCACCACCACCCGTCCAGTCTCCTCCTCCACCCGTCTACTCTCCTCCTCCACCAGTTTTCTCTCCACCTCCACCTGTTTTTTCTCCTCCTCCCCCAGTTCACTCTCCACCTCCACCCGTTTACTCTCCACCACCACCTGTTCACTCTCCACCACCTCCAGTCTACTCTCCACCGCCACCAGTGCAGTCTCCACCACCTCCTTCACCAACTCCTTCGCCTCCTATGGAAGACGTCTTCCTCCCCCCTCACTTCGGCTCTTCTTATGCTTCACCCCCTCCACCTACCATTGCCGGTTACTAGACGGGGTACACATCTTTCTACCATTTCTACTAGTTCCTAGACATAAAGTTGCATTGTAAAAACTATATGAACACAACCAGGTTTTTTTTTTTTCTTTTTGTTTGATGTAAATGTTATCCAATCTAGCTGAATGAGCTGATTGAAGATTATTTTAACCATAAAACGTTATAAAAGATAGAATAGTATTTATTATTTGATAATCTCTCTGTTTCCCCCCTCCATCTTTATCTTTATAAGAAAAATTACTAATGAAAAGGATGATATATAATAATCAATTAATTTCTTACTTACAATTATTGTATTTTAGTTAAAGCTTTGAATAACAGACTTCAAAGTTAATTATAATATTTTAAATCAAATAATACAGATGTTTGTATAACTAATATTTAATTTAATTATATTAGTGAATGATTAACAAGGATCAACATATCTCTGAAGCATTAACAATATTAGATAGTCATATTATTTTATGGGAACAATTATATATAGAGATAGATAGATAGATATTGTTTTATTAATTATATTTCATAGTTTAGGAATAAGAAACTTTTTTTTTAAAATTAATACACTTTCAATTTCTATTTATTCTAAAGATTTATAGTCACAAAAAAGGGAAGGTTCTTTGTTTCCGTGGGCACAACTTCAAAATTGACATGTATGTTTTTCCTCTCACTAAAAAAAAAACTAATGTTATTTTTTTGGGTGATTTTTTAACCTCAATTAGATGTGATGTATTGTGGTTTTACAAACACTTACTAGGTGAAGTCTCACAAGATAGTGTGTCATAGTCTTGCAATAATTATTATTGAGTTTAATAATAAATAATGCATATATAGATATATCAACATTATTATTCTTATAATTTTAAGTATACTTTACCATACAGGTTTGACACCCAATTTACTAGAAAAAAAATGGTGTAATTTAGTTAAAAACAATTTCACTTTTACTTATTGAATTTTATCCATGGGATCACCATTTATTTGAAGTTGGGTATCCATTACAAAAGTATTTATTGACCCATCAATCCATTATTTATCACACCGTACCAAATGTCAGTACATTAATAGTTTTTTTCTCAACTTATTATATCAAAATATGTTATTCACTATGTATATAAAAGTATAAACCATTATAGTTTTAAGGAAACAATTGTGAAGCTTGAAGGTTGATGTGCTTGCATATGTTAACCTTACCCTCTATGATGCTAAAGTTAAGAGATTGTGTGTTAGGTGTAATGTTAATTAAGTTAACAAATCCAATACCAATTGAGATAATAAAATAACATTAATTATGTCAATAATTTTCTTTCCAGATTGTATGTAATAAAGGAGAAATATTTAAAGTAAGACATTCTAGTCAATTGGTGATTTTTGGAATTCGAAAACTGATAGGACTTCAAGAGGTCCCATGAACAAAAAAAAAAAAAAAAAAAAAAAAAAAACTCTAAGAAACAAGAAAGTAATAGAGTGCTTTAACTAATGAAATTATATACTCTTCTGACTTGAACAAAACTAAATTCAAGTAATATAGAAAAGAAAACAAAGGCATTTATCATCTATTTCCAATATCAAACCCTTTCTTATATAAACTAAGGAAAAGTTGAAATAAAATTTTAGTTTCATGGGGTGAATGGAATCAAATATTGAAATTACATAAAAGAATCCAAATAAAAAAATCAGAAAATTTCATTACGATATATTATATTTCGTCTTAGATGTAAATTAGAAATTATGATATGATTCTTCAATTCTTAAATATAAATAAGTAAAAATTTCGGATGAGCGTATCAACATCAACACTATTGTAATATATTAAACATACATCTCCTTGATCGGTAACCCAGTCAAGTTAAGAAAAGCATAAATTGTAAACTTTTTCATTTCAATTTAATCTCATGATTTAAAAGTAAATGCTTCTTTAAATTCTAAAAACATAAGATAAAGTAAAAATATGTTGATATGTTTTGGGAACAAAAAAATATAAGAATATTCATAAATGTGTTCTATATAAGAATTTTTTTTTATGATATTAAACTCTGATCGGGTCATTAACCAAAATTCGACTTAGACATAAGGTTTATTAGATTATTAGATTAATGATGACAAATTTAATAAGAGATATTAAAGAAATAGAATATTATGAAAGAAAAACTTTTATTAAAAAGTCAGTGAAAGACAAAAAAAAAACCTTATAATAAAAATGTGCAGCAAGGAAGAGACATTTTTTAAATATTTTTTACTCCTAGTATCTTTCAACTAGAAAAAAATAACGCAAATAAAAAGATATATTTATTTCGTAATTTTAAAAGGTATACAAATAATTAGATCTGAAAATTCCCAATTTAAAATGTTAAACAAAAAAGAGAAAACACAGCCTTGGGCTCATTAAAAAGTCAGATAAAAAACCGTATTAAATAATAACACTATTATTGCTCTGAAAAAAAAAATGGTCTCATTCCTACCTCTTTCCATTCTCACTTTTCTTCAGTCAAACATAAAACCCACCGTCAACTTTACTCTGTATAGTTGCGAGGAACGGACGTGTCAGCTTCCTAATTATAATTATTTTAAATTTTCGTTACATAAATATTATTTTAATTTGATTCCCTTTGACTTGTACAACCTCAACTTTTTATCTCTACAATTTTGTTAAATTATTAGATGACACATGCACATACGTCACGTGTGACGTAGCAGGTACTCCTAAGGATTTTGCGTCGTTATTTTATTGGCTACTGTGTTTAAAATAAAACTAATCGATAAATACTAAATAACTTTTAAATTCTTTAACCTTATTTATTTTAGGAGAAACCATCAACCCAAGAAATAAATTTAGTAAAACTTAAAACTTACAAAAGAAATTATTCAAGAAAAGAAGTTTATTTTAACGCTGACTTCTATGGGCAGGAACGCGTGCATTTGAAAAGAACAAGGAAATCATGCGGTTTCAAACCAAATATTTTTATTATAATTTGATGTATAAATCAAATAATTTATATTTGGTTATAATTTAATGATTAAATTATTTTAAAATGTAGTTGAAAATTCAAGTGCAACGAACCTGATCCCGTTCCCAATGTCTCATCCCTCCTTTCCGTTGAACCAGTTGAAAACGGAATAACGTGACTGTATTTTTAAAGAACTGTTTTTCTTTTTTTACATGAGATAATCTTATTTAAATAAAGCAGTATAGTGTCACAGGAATTACACGGATAGATACAATAATACCCTTTACCTTCCTTCTTTCTCACTGTCAAGCTATATGCATTTGCAATTTCACACTTAATATGATTTTGTCAATTTTTATTTTTTTTATTTTAAATAATAATTCACATTTCATAATAATAAAAAGAATAATATATTTATTTAAACCAGTTACTCACTTCATTTCCCTCTTAAATCTACTTATATTCAGTCTCTTAAATCCTTCTTTAAAAATAAATACACTCTATGATTCTGGGCACAACAGGGAGAAGCATAGAAATTATAAGTTGTTATCATGTTGAAATATTTTTTTATCAATCTGGTAATCCATGTGGAAGATGCTCGAGGTACATTTTTTATAGTATAAAATAGATATGAAAAGGATAAAAAGGCTATAAAAAAATAAAAACGAAATGAAGTCAAAGACTTAAAATTAGATGGGTAGAGGGTAGGTAATATCGTAAATAAAGAATAAAGCAAAGTTTGATAATTCTGAGGCTAAAAGTATGGGAGCCGCCGTATATATAAAAATCAATTTCCAAATGTAGTTCGTGTTTCATTATTTTGGTTTTCTTCCTTCTCACACTTCTTCTCTCCGCACCCAATCAAACACACACTCTCTCCCCCCCTCTCTCTCTCTCTCTCTCTCTCTCTTCCAGTGATCAGGGGATCGCGTCGGCGGCGATTCCCTACCCTGTTTCGCCGTCCACCTTTCAATTCGACTCTCTCGCTTTCGCTTTTCTGATTCCCTCTATGAAAGTGCTTCCCGACGCTTGCTAGGGTTTCCCAACTCTCAAATCCGCTTCCCCGAAAGCACCCTGTACCTTTTCTTTCTGCGATTAATCAACTTCGTAGTTATGGCTATCCGGGTTACCTTCTCCTTCTCTGGCTACGTGGCCCAGAATCTCGCGTCCTCCGCCGGCGTCCGCGTCGCCAATTCGCGATGCGTCCAAGAATGCTGGATCCGCACGCGCCTCTTCGGCGCCACCCAGAAAACGGAACTAGATTCTTCCGCCGGCGGAGTCCGAAATTTCTCCAGGCCCAACTGCTGGGCCCAGTCCACTTACTCCACCCTCGCCGGTGAGTTTCTCGGCGACGGCTTCAAGAGCCCAATCATCTTGGGCCTGATTTCAGTTATGAAGTCAACGGCGGGTGTGTCTGGGTCATCCGCGGCGGCTGCGGGTATTTTCGGTATTTCTCCCTTTAAAACAAATTCCATTATTCCCTTCTTGCCCGGTTCGAAGTGGCTTCCTTGCAACGAGTCCATTCCCGACGCCACCTCGTGGGAGGTCGATAAAGGTGGCACGAAACACACCGTTCCGAACGATGTTCCCGGTTTTGGAAAAACTAGTTGGCTTTCGCGGCTTTTGAACATGTCTTCTGAAGATGCGAAGGCTGCGTTCACTGCCATTACCGTTAGTTTGCTGTTTAAATCGTCTTTGGCTGAACCTAGATCCATTCCCTCCGCTTCTATGTATCCTACTCTTGAAGTGGGTGACCGTGTTTTAACCGAGAAGGTTAGTTATTAGTTCTGTTTGACTAAATTATTTGTGTGATTGTGTCGCGTTTTTTTTTTTTTTTTTTTTTTTTTTTGGAACTTATTAGGGTGTTAATGTCTGTGACAGGTTTCGTTCCTCTTCAGGAAGCCCGATGTTTCGGATATAGTGATTTTTAAAGCGCCTCCTTCTTTGGAGGTATGCTTCGAAGACATTTGTTTTTGTTGTTGAATGTTTTAAGGTGGTGTTGATTTGTTAATTGTGATGTTTATTGATTGGTTTCCGTTGTTATGTAGGATTATGGTTTTACTTCGTCTGATGTATTTATAAAGAGGATTGTGGCTAAGGCAGGGGATTGTGTTGAGGTATGATTTTATATTTTGATTAAGTTAATTGATCTAGTGTTGTGCCTTGTTCTTTTAAGTTATATCTTATGCATGATTGGGTTTTTGTTGTAGGTTCGAGATGGGAAACTACTGGTAAATGGTGTTGCTGAAGAACAGGAATTTGTATTAGAACCTCTAGCTTATGAGATGGATCCAATGGTAAGGTTTGCAAATTCGAAGCTGTAGTAGTGTTTGATTGAATTGTTGTGGGGCTTGACTGCATGATTAATAGTGGTGTTGTGTTTTTATCGCAGGTTGTGCCAGAAGGATATGTGTTTGTAATGGGAGATAACCGGAATAACAGCCTTGATTCTCACAACTGGTAATTTCTCAGCCCTTTTCGAACTGACTTTCTCTTGTTTATGCTGGAAGATATTTTAGTATAGGTCGACGACAGATTTTGGCCCATTTGTTGATGCTGTTCTTCTCAAAACAATCTAGCTTATGTAAAAATTTGCTATCAGATCTCAGAACTTTGAAACATGTGATTGTTCACATTATCGGATTAATGATGTCTGAGTTAACTTTTATTTGCTTTTTTTGTGTCTATCAGGGGGCCCCTCCCAATCGAGAACATTGTTGGTAGATCCATGTTTAGGTACTGGCCTCCATCTAAGGTGTCTGACTCTGACACCCTTCGTAAACTGCCTCCTAAGAACAAATCTGTGGCAATTTCTTGACATGATTCCAGCTGCTTTCTGATCTGAGGGTGATGAAGGTTTCCAGATACTTTCATATGTTGTAAATTGATAGCTTCTCCTGTTTTTGCCCGGGAATGAGCTTTCAATTCAAAGATTCTCTAAGAAGAGCCTGCGTGAGCTGGCTCTGCATACAGTTTGGGATGAATATCGTATTCATTGATACAAATTTGTCAATGACCTAATAATACCATTATGCGTTCTTTAGTGCCATCCGAGTCAAATGTGTTTCTCTTTGCTGAAGTACGGGGGAGAAAAAACAAAGAATTCCAAATGCATGGTATGATTTTACCCCATATAATGGAACATGATGATTGATTTGTTTTGTATTCTTTCATGTATGTATACTATCTGAATGCTTGTTAGTTCCATAATCAAGCCTCCTCGTAATTTGAATCTGTAATGTCATTCAGTCATACATGAAATTGTATGGCACAAATTGGTTGCCTATTTTAAAATCAAGTAATAATGCAATTTCGCATTCTTTGCACTCTTTGTATGTTTTTTTCGATTTATCTTGTGCCGTAAGAGTTGTGGAGTACAAAGGATTGATCCACCTGGATCAACAAAACACTAGACACGTACGGCCCAGGTTATCTGACCTGACTACGTGGTTGAATACTTTTCTTTACACTTTGTTTGGATAGCAGATGAAAAATGGAAAATAGATTAAATAAATTAGTGGGAATTTAGGGTAAAAACATGTACCTTTTGGATTGATTTTGGATTGATGGAGTCAAAAGGGCTAGAAAGTAAATTAATTTCTTTTTAACTTGTTTAATTGGATTAAAACTGCAATTGATTAATTATAATTGAGAGTAGAAAATAACCTAATAAAAAAATTCAAGATAAAATTGTTTAAATTATAATTTTAAACGGATAATGGATATTTACGTATAATATAATATACGTGTTGGACCCGTTAATGAAGGAGTATCAATATATTTCCTATCCATTACTCACCAGTATCAATTTAATATACCAGTATTGTTCTTAGGGATGTCAACGGGGCGGGTAGGGGGTAGTAGTTCTCTCGTACTCTACCCGCTGAATAAATATTTGTCCCGTATCTGTATTCATATCCGTCGGGTATCCGTTATGCGGGTATCCGTTATGCGGGTATCCGTTATGCGGGTATCCGTTATGCGGGTATCCGTTATGCGGGTATCCGTTATGCGGGTATCCGTTATGCGGGTATCCGTTTTTTTTTTTTCATTTCCGCGAGTATTCACGGGTATCCGTGGGTATTTACAACAATATTTTAAAAAATAATTATTTAACCAAAATTATTGTTTGGATCAACAAGTTCCCTTTCTCCGATTTATTCTTAAAAAACAAACAAATAAAAAATCACTACCAATTTATATTGTAGTTTATTTTTGAATAAAATATTAAAGAAATTACTAACTTCATCAATATCCATCTCTTGCAACATTGTATAAAGTTTCAAAGCCAGATCGTTTATATGGAACCTTTATTCATATATGACCTTAGAAAGGTTTTGAGAGAAGAGTTCCATTCGATTATCCGGGCTCATTGCCTAGTCCCTCTAAACTATCTAAAGCATATCTAAGTAAAAATGTTAATTTCATTACCTTCCATATTGGTCCATAACCAGTCTTAGAGACACATCAATGCCTCCACAGTATATGGAAGTAATTTACTCATTTGTGGGGTAAGAATATATATATATATA
>Ga0214545_1008130_pt1 | contig 16991 bp, 5 predicted proteins | sample CNSS4metaG_FD_160064 | JGI IMG/M metagenome (GOLD analysis project Ga0214545, IMG submission 160064) | Root nodule microbial communities from cowpea collected in UCLA plant growth center, Los Angeles, California, USA - CNSS4 | ecosystem: Host-associated > Plants > Roots > Nodule | place: USA... | reverse complement strand
CTACAAAGCAAATAAACATAGATTAGCATGTTGGCTTAAGTCAAGTCAACTATAGTCAACAAGTCAAACCTAGTCAAAGGTCAACAAGTCAACTAAAGTTGATTCAACTAAGTCAACTTAGGGAATCGAAAATAACAAACACAAATGAAAGGGATGAAGGATTAGTGAACTTCCTTTCTAAAAATGCTTAGTCTTCTTAAGCATGTGCCTCCATCCTTGGTTGGGGTCAATCCTTCATCTTGATGGCCTCCCGCCTGAGCTAGATTGTCTAGCTTGAGCGAGAATCACTGAAGTGGGAGGTTTGTTGTTTTGTTGTAAAGAATGAAGTTATATGTCTAAATGAAACATTGCACCATTAGTCTTTTATATACTTGAAATGTTATGTTAATATTCTGTGTGGTGAAATTTGATGAACATGAATTAATAGGGGCTATGGTTGAATGGAATTTCAAGGGAAATTCAGATGAGTATGTTAGTGTGTGTAAGGACGTGAGGAATCCGTATTGGTTGGTATCCTGAAACTCCAATAATCATTCACGCTCAGATAGAGCAGAATGGATTATGTCGTGAGGAGTAGTAGGAGCTCCTAGTCTTTGGACTTGATCAAGTCTTAGACGCGAAGGGGACTTACCCTGGGAGTGGTTGGGTTATAACCCCTTGTGCCCAAACTCTACAAAGTTTGGGAACCTTCACAGGTGCAAGCCACCAAGAGCTCCAATGTCGCTTACACAATCCGGATATCGAGTCTAGAATTATATATAATTGAGCTATGTTTTATGAATGATATGTATGATGTGGACTGTATGATTTCTCTGAATTCAGTTAGCTTACCCTTCTTGTTTATGTTGTTTTCCTTGTGTGTTCTCCTTTGCAATCATCACCTACGGTTGGTGTGAGCAGAACCGAATCCAGATGAAGACACCCCTCTTTTGGACAAGAGTTGATCTTGGGCTTGGAAGTTCAGTAGTGACTTTTTGAGTTAGGTTCCTTGGAGTTTAAGTTGTATGAATTGACTTTTCCTTGTATAGATTGTACTTGTTGATAGGGACTTATGTGGTTATTTTGGATGACTGTATCAACACTCTATAACTATTTGTCCATACTATCTGCTTTGTTTGATCATGATGTTAATATTTTATTTAGTAGCATGAAAATTATTAAATGGGATGTTACACTCTCCCTCATCGTTGATTGGAAGGAGAGTGATAGGAAGAATTCAAATGGATTAGAGTTTGAAGCATGTCTTATTCACTTTAAGGGGATTAAAGGTGAAAGTGAGTGGATTTAGAGTAAACTTTGTTGAAGTTTGTGAGTGATTTAATGAATGTAATAGATTAAAAATTATATTTAAATCAAGAAAAAACAAGATTACCAAATTGTCCTTTATTTTAAATATAACTAAAAATTATCGTTATACAAGTTTGATTTGTTGTAGAAAAAATATTAATATGTATAAATGAAAATAAAAGCTTTTATTAAAAAATATTTATAAAATAATGTAAAAACAAATATAACTAATAATTACTTTTTAAACCTTATTTTAAAACAATTTTCAAATTTTCTTTATTAATTATTTTTGTAAAAATAATTTTAAAAGCCATATTTTCACATCATTTTCATAATTAAGCTGAAAAAATAAATTAATTGCTGACATAATTGTAATCTTGAAATCCCCTCAAACCATGGCATTACAGAGATGATTTAAAAATAGAAGAATTTTCCATTTCCTTCCCCTCTCTCCCTAAAGGTTGATTGGAGGGAGAGGGAGAGGATGACATCAAATGTAATATAGTTTGAATTTTGTGTGGTTCACTTTACGTGGATTAAAGGTGAAAGTGGATGGATTTAGAGTAAAGTTTGTTAAAGTTTATGAGTGATTTATTGGATGTGATAGATTGAAAATTATATTTAAATCAAAGAAAAACAAGATTACTTAATTGTCCTTTATTTTAAAAATAATTAAAAATTATCATAATATGAGTTTGGTTTGTCATAGAAAAAATATTAAAATGATGTCAACAATTTTAATATTGATAATTACTTTTTAAACCTTATTTTAGAACAATTTTAAAATTTGCGTTATTAATTATTTTTCTAAAAATAATTTCAAAAGCCATATTTTTATATCATTTTCATAATTATGTTGAAAAATAATTTGGGACATAATTGTAATCGTAATGTCACCCTCAAACCATTGCATAACATAAATGATTGAAAAATAGGGGAATTTCTCTCTTCCTTCCCCACTCTCTCCCCCTCAACATTAAAGGTGTAAGTGATTTGATTTAGAGTAAAGTTTGTTGAAGTTTGTGAGTGATTTGAAGGATGTGATAGATTAAAAATTATATTTAAATCAAGAAAAAACAAGATTACCAAATTGTCCTTTATTTTAAATATGATTAAAAATTATCATTATATCAGTTTGATTTGTTGTAGGACAAAATAATAATATGTATAAATGAAAATAACATATTTTATTAAAAAAATATTTATAAAATAATGTAACAAAAAATATATAATTAATAATTAATTTTTAAACCTTATTTTATAACAATTTTAAAATTTTCGTTAATAACTTTTTTTGCAAACATAATTTCCAAATTCCTTATTTTTTCATCATTTTCATAATTAAGCTGAAAAATAAATTGCGGACATAATTAAGCCTAAGATGATTGAAAAATAGAGTAATTTCCACTTCCTTCCCTTCTCTCTCTCTCAACGTTGATTGGAGGGAGAGAGAAGATGAATTCAAGTGGATTAGAGTGTGAAGCTTGTCTTGTTCACTTTAAGGGGATTAAAGGTGAAAGTGATTTGATTTAGAGTAAAGTTTGTTGAAGTTTGTGAGTGATTTGAAGGATGTGATAGATTAAAAATTATATTTAAATAAAGAAAAAATAAGATTACAAAATTGTCCCTTATTTTAAATATGATTAAAAATTATCAGTATATATGTTTGATTTGTTGTAGTAAAAATATTAATATCTATAAATGAAAATAACATATTTTATTAAAAAATATTTATAAAATAATGTAATAAAAATACCTTTATAGGTGTGGATAGTTGCCAGTTGAAGACAGCATATGGTGGTCAATTGTTGGTTGTAGTGGGTAGGGACCCCAATGATCAATACTATCCGCTGGCTTTTGCAGTAGTAGAAAACGAATGCAAGGAGACCTGGAGGTGGTTTTTGACATTGTTGTTAGAAGATATTGGGGACATTGGAAATCATAGATGGGTATTTATTTCAGATCAACAAAAGGTAACTGTCATTTACATTTAAATAAACTGGAATGTAACTCTGAATTAAATTAATCTGGAATGTAAAACTAACATCTAATTCTAACTCTGAATTAAATTTTTGTAGGGCCTAATGACTGTCTTTGATGAAATCTTGAATGGAGTGGAGCATCGTTTCTGTTTGCGACACTTATATAGCAATTTCAAGAAGAAATTTGGTGGTAGTGTAGTGATCAGAGACTTGATGATGGGAGCAGCAAAGGCAACGTACTATGCAGGATGGGAAAAAAACATGGGTGAGTTGAGAAACATCAAATTTTCATTATTTTTACATCATTTTCATAATTAAGCTGAAAAATAAACTGCGGACATAATTGTAATCTTGATATCACCCTCAACCCATTGCATAACAAAGATGATTGAAAAATAGAGAAATTTCCATCTTCCTTCCCCTCTCTCTCTGTCAAGGTTGATTGGAAGGAGAGGGAGATGATCAATTCAAGTAGATTAGAATGTGAAGTTTGTGTTGTTTAATTTAAGTTCATTAAAGGTGAAAGTTGATGGATTTAGAATAAAGTTTGTTAAAGTTTTTGAGTGATTTGATAGATATGATAGATTAAAAACTATATTTAAATCAAGGAAAAACAAGATTACCAAATTGTCCTTTATTTTAAAAATAATTAAAAATTATCATTATATAAGTTTGATTTATAGTTTAAAAAATATTGAAATGTATAAATTAAAGTAACCTATTTTAATAAAAAAATATTTATAAAATAATGTAATAAAAAATTTTATAATTGAAAATTACTTTTTAAACCTTATTTTATTACAATTTTCAAAATTTCGTTATTACTTATTTTTGAAAAAATAATTTCAAAAGGCATATTTTTACATCATTTTCATAATTAAGCTGAAAAAAAAATTGCAGACATAATTTTAATCTTGATATCACCCTCAAATCATGACATAACAGAGATGATTGAAAAGAGAGGAATTTCTCCCTTCTTTCCCCTCTCTCCCTCAAAGTTGATTGGAGAGAAACGGAGAGTATGGTATCAAGTGGATTATAGTGTGAAATTGGTGTTGTTCACTTTAAGTGGATTAAAGGAGAAAGTGGGTGGATTTAGAGTAAAGTTTGTTAAAGTTTGTGAGTAATTTGATAGATATGATAGATTAAAAATTATATTTAAATCAAGGAAAAATAGGATTACCAAATTGTCCTTTGTTTTAAAAATAATTAAAAATTATCATTATCTAATTTTGATTTGTCGTATAAACAAATATTAAAATGTATAAATAAAAATAACATATTTTCTTAATAAAATATTTATAAAATTATGTAAGAAAAAATTTTATAATTTATAATTACTTTTTAAACCTTATTTTATAACAATTTTCACATTTTCGTTATTTTGACATCATTTTCATAATTAAGTTGATAAATAAATTACAGACATAATTGTAATCTCGATATCATCCTGAAACCATTGCATAACAAAGATGATTGAAAAATAGAGAAATTTTCATCTTGGTTCCCCTCTTTCTCCGTCAAGGTTGATTGGAGGGAGAGGGAGATGATCAATTCAAGTGGATTAGAGTCTGAAGTTTGTGTTGATTAATTTAAGTTGATTAAAGGTGAAAGTTGATGGATTTAGAGTAAAGTTTGTTAAAGTTTGGGAGTGATTTGATGGATGTGATAGATTAAAAATTATATTTAAATCAAGGAAAAACAGGATTACCAAATTGTCTTTTATTTTAAAAATAATTAAAAATTATCATTATATAGTTTTGATTTGTCGTAGAAAAAATATTAATATGTATAAATAAAAATAAGATATTTAATTAAAAAATATTTATATAATTATGTAATAAAAAATTTTATAATTAATAATTTTCAAATTTTCAATTGTCAAATTTTTAATCCTTATTTTAGAACAATTTTCAAATTTTTGTCTTTAATTATTTTTCTAAAAATAATATCAAAGGCCAAATTTTTACAATTTTTTCATAATTAAGTTGAAAAATAAATTGCGTACATAATAATAATCTTGATGTCATCCTCAAACAATTGCATAACAGAGATGATTGAAAAATAGATGAATTTCTCTCTTCCTTCTCCTTTTTCTCCCTCAACGTTGATTGGACGGTGAGGGTGACATCAAGTGAATTATAGTGTGAAGTTTGTGTTGTTCACTTTAAGTGGATTAAAGGTGAAGGTGGGTGAATTTAGCGTAAAGTTTGTTAAAGTTTGTGAGTGATTTGACAGATGTGAAGTGATAGATTAAAAATTATATTTAAATCAAAGAAAAACAAGATTACCAAATTGTCCTTTATTTTGAAAATAATTAAAAAATATTATTATATAAGTTTTATTTTTCAAAGAAAAAATATTAAAATATATAAATGAAAATAAAATATTTTAATAACAAATATTTATAAAATAATATAATAAAAAAAATTTAATATTTGCTTTTTAAACCTTATTTTATAACCATTTTGAAATTTTTGTTATTAATTATTTTTGTAAAAGTAATTTGAAAGGCCTTATTTTTAGATTATTTTCATAATTAAGCAGAAATATAAATTGCCTACATAATTGTAATTATGATATCACCCTCAAACCATTGCATAACAGAGATTATTGAAAAATAAAGGAATTTCCTTCTTGCTTCTCCTCTCTCTCATTTAATGTTGATTGTAGGGAGAGAAGAGGATGAATTCAAGTGGATTAGAGTGTGAAGCTTGTCTTGTTCACTTTAAAGGGATTATAGGTGAAAATGAGTGGATTTAGAGTAAAGTTTCTTGAAGTTTGTGAGTGATTTGATGGATGTGATGGATTAAAAAGTACATTTAAATCAAGGAAAAACAACATTACAAAATTGTACTTCATTTTAAACATAATTAAAAATTATCTGTATATAAGTTTGATTTGTTGTAGAAAAACTATTACAATGTATAAATGAAAATAACATATTTTATTAAAAAAAATTATAAAATAATGTAATAAAAAATGTCATAATTAATTAATACTTTTTAAACCTTATTTTATAACAATATTCAAATTTTCATTACTAATTATTTTTGTTAAAAAAAAAATCATAAGTCATATGTTTACATCATTTTCATAGCTAAACTGAAAAATAAATTGCGGACAGAAATTTAATCTTGGTATCATCCTCAAACCATGGCATAACAGAGATGGTTGAAAAATAGAGGAATTTACATCTTTCTTCCCCTCTCTCCGTCAAGGTTGATTGGAGGGAAATGAAAATGATGAATTCAAGTGGATTAAAGTGTGAAATTTGTGTATTTCACTTTAAATGGGTTAAAGGTGAAAGTGGGTGGATTTAGAGTGAAGTTTGTTAAAGTTTGTGAGTGTTTGATGGATGTGATAGATTAAAAATTATATTTAAATCAAGGAAAAACAAGATTACCAAATTGTCCTTTATTTTAAAAGTAATTAAAAATTATCATTATATAAGTTTGATTTATCGTAGATAATATATTGAAATGTATAAATCAAAGTAACATATTTTAATAAAAAAATATTTACAAAATAATGTAATAAAAAATTTTATAATTGAAAATTACTTTTTAAACCTTATTTTATAACATGAATTATTTTTGTAAATATAATTTGAAAACGCATATTTTTACATCATTTTCAGAATTAATCTGAAAAAAAATTGCACACATAATTGTAATCTTGATATCACCCTCAAATCATGACATAACAGAGATGATTGAAAAATAGAGGAATTTCTCTTTTCCTTTCCCTTTTTCTCCCTCAAGGTTTGTTGATTGGAGGAAGAGGGAGATGATGACATCAAGTAGATTATAGTGTGAAGTTTTTGTTGTTCGCTTTAAGTGAATAAAAGATGAAAGTGGTTGGATTTCAAATAAGTTTGTTAAAGTTTGGAACGATTTGATGGATGTGATAGATTAAAAGTTATATTTAAATCAAGAAAAAACAAGATTACTGAATTGTCCTCTATTTTAAAAATAATTAAAAATTGTCATTATATAAGTTTGATTTGTCATAGAAAAAATATTAAAATGTATAACTGAAAATAACGTATTTTAATAAAAAATATTTATGAAATAATGTAATAAGAAATTTTATAATTAATAATTACTTTTTAAACCTTATTTTATTAACATTTTCAAATTTTCGTTATTAATTATTTTTGTAAACATAATTTTAAACGCCATATTTTTACATCATTTTCATAATTAAGCTGAAAAATAAATTGCGAACTTAATTGTAATCTTGATATCACGCTCAAACCATTGCATAACATGGATGATTGAAAAATAGAGGAATTTCCCTATTCCTTCCCCTCTCTCCCTCAACATTTATTGGAGGCAGAGGGTGAGGTTGAATTCAAGTGGATTACAGTGTGAAACTTGTCTTGTTCAGTTTAAGGGGATCAAAGGTGAAAGTGAGTGGATTTAGAGTAAAGTTTGTTGAAGTTTGTGAGTGATTTGATGGATGTGATAGATTAAAAATTATATTTAAATCAAGAAAAAACAAGATTACTAAATTGTAATTTATTTTAAGTATGATTAAAAAATATAATTATATAAGTTTGGTTCTTTGTAGAAAAAAATATTAACATGTATAAATTAAAATAACATATTTTATTAAAAAATATTTATAAAATAATGTAATAAAAAAATTTATAATTAATAATTACTTTTTAAACCTTATTTTATAATAATTTACAAATTTTCGTCATTAATTATTGTTGTAACAATAATTTTAAAAGCCATATTTTTACATCACTTTCATAATTAAGCTGAAAAATAAATTGCGGACATAATTGTAATCTTGATATCACCCTCAAACCATTGCATATTAGAGATGATTGAAAAATGAAGGAATTTTCATCGGCCTTCCCCTCTCTCTTCGTCAAGGTTAATTGGAGGGAGAGGGAGATGATGAATTCAAGTGGATTAGAGTGTGAGTTTGTGTTATGCACTTTAAGTCGATTAACGGTGAAAGATGGTGGATTTAGAGTAAAGTTTGTTAAAGTTTGTGAGTGATTTGATAGATGTGATAGATTAAAAATTATATTTAAATCAAGGAAAAACAAGAATACCAAATTGTCCTTTATTTTAAAAATGATTAAAAATTATAATTATATAAGTTTTATTTGTAAAGTTTGTGTGGTTCACGTGGATTAAAGGTGAACGTGGGTGGATTTAGAGAAAATGTTTTGAGTGATTTGATGGATGTGATAAATTAAAAATTATAATTAAATCGAGGAAAAACAAGATTACCAAATTGTCCTTTATTTTAAAAATCATTAAAAATTATCATTATATAAGTTTAATATTTGGTAGAAAAAATATTACAATGTATAAATGAAAGTAACATATTTAATAAAAAAATATTTATAAAATAATGTAATAAAAAAATTTATAATTCATAATTACTTTTTAAACCTTATTTTATAACAATTTTCATATTTTCATTATTCATTATTTTTTGTAAAAACAATTACAGAAGCCATATTTTTACATCATTTTCATAATTAAGTTCAAAAATAAATTGTAGACACAATTGTAATCTTGATATCACTCTCAAACCATTGCACAACATAGAGCAATCTCCCTCTTCCTTCCCCTCTCCCTCCCTCAACATTGATTGGAAGGAGAGCAACATGATGAATTCAAGTGGATTAGAGTGGGAAGCTTGTTTTGTTCACGTTAAAGTATTAAAGGTGAAAGTGGGTGGATTTTGATTAAAGTTTGTTGAAGTTTGTGAGTGATTTGATGGATGTGATAGATTAAAAATTATATTTAAATGAAGAAAAAACAAGATTACCAAATTGTCCTTTATTTTAAATCTGATTAAATATTGTCATTATATAAGTTTGATTTGTTGTATTAAAAATATTAATAAGTATAAATTAAAATAACATATTTTATTAAAAAATTATTTATAAAATAATGTAATAAAAAAATTTATAATTAATAATTACTTTTTATACCTTATTTTAGGATAATTTTAAAATTTTCGTTATTAATTGTTTTAGTAAAAATAATTTTAAAAAGCCATATTTTTACATAATTTTTGTAATTAAGCTGAAAAATAAATTGCGGACATAATTGTAATTTTGATATTACCCTCAAGCCATGGCATAACAGAGATGATTTAAAAATAAATGGAAGAATTTCCCTCTTCTTTCCCCTCTCTCTCCTTTAATGTTGATTGGAGGGAGAGGGAGAGGGAGAGGATGACATTAAGTGGATTAGAGTGTGAAGTTTGTGTTATTCACTTTGAGTGGATTAAAGGTGAAAGGGGTGGATTTAGAATACAGTTTGTTAAAGTTTATGTGTGATTTGTTGGATGTGATAGAATAAAAATTATATTTAAATCAAGGAAAAACAATATTACCAAATTGTCCATTATTTTAAAAATAATTAAAAATTATCATTATATAAGCTTGATTTGTCGTAGAAAAAATATTAAAATGTATAAATGAAAGTAAAATATTTTGATAAAAAAACTATTTATAAAATAACTTAATAAAAAAATTTATAATTTATAATTACTTTTTAAACCTTATTTTATAACATTTTTTAAATTTTTGTTATTTTTACATCATTTTCTTAATTAAGAATAAAAATAAATTCAGACATAATTGTAATCTTGATATCACCCTCAAACCATTGGATAACAGAGATGATTGAAAAATTGAGGAATTTCCCTCTTCCTTCCCCTCACTTCGTCATCGTTGATTGGAGGAAGAGTGATACGAAGAATTCAAATGGATTAGAGTTTGAACCTTGTCTTGTTTACTTTAATGGGATTAAAGTTGAAACTGAGTGGATTTAGGGTAAAGTTTGTTGAAGATTGTGAGTGATTTAAAGGATGTGATAGATTAAAATTATACTTAAATAAAGAAAGAACAAGATTACCAAGTTGTCTTTTATTTTAAATATGATTAAGATATATAATTTATAAGTTTCATTTGTTGTAGAGAAAATATTAATATGTATAAATCAAAATAACATATTTTATTAAAAAAATATTTATAAAATAATGTAATAAAAAAATTTATAATTTATAATTACTTTTTAAACCTTATTTTATAACAATTTTCATATTTTTCGTTATTAATTATTTTTGTAAAAATAATTTCAAAAGTCATATTTTTATATCATTTTCATAATTAAGCTTAAAAATAAATTGTCGATATAATTGTAATCTTGATATCACCCACAAACTATTGCATAACAGAGATGATTGAAAAATAGAGAAATTTTCATCTACCTTTCCCTCTCTCTCCGTCAAGGTTGATTGGAGGAAGAGGGAGATGATGAATTCAAGTGGATTACAGTGTGAAATTTGTGTTGTGCACTTTAAGTGGATTAACAGTGAAAGATGGTGGATTTAGACTAAAGTTTGTGAGTGAGTTGATAGATCTGATAGACTAAAAATTATATTTAAATCAAGAAAAAACAAGAATACCAAATTGACCTTTATTTTAAAAATGATTAAAAGTTATAATTATATAAGTTTGATTTGTTGTAGAAAAAATATTAATATGTATAAATGAAAATAACGTATTTTATTAAAAAAGTATTTATAAAATAATGTAATAAAAAAATTATAATTAATAATTACTTTTTAAACCTTATTTTATAACAATTTTCAAATTTTTGTTATTTTTACGTCATTTTCACAATTAAGTTGAAAAATAAATTTCGGACATAATTGTAATCTTAAAATCACCCTCAAACCATGACATAACAAAGATGATTGAAAAATAGAGGAATTTCTCCTTCCTTACCCTCTCTCTCCCTCAAGGTTGATAGGAGCGAGAGAGGATGACATCAAGTGGATTATAGTGTGAAGTTTGTGTTGTTCACTTTAATTGACTTTAATTGGATTAAAGGTGAAAGTGAGTGGATTTATAGTAAAGTTTGTTGGTATTTGTGAGTAATTTGATGGATTTGATAGATTAAAAGTTATATTTAAATCAAGAAAAAACAAGATTACCAAAGTGTCATTTATGTTAAATATGATTAAAAATTATCTTTATATAAGTTTTATTTGTTGTAGAAAAAATATTAATATGTATCAAGGTTCATTGGAGAGAGAGGGAGATGATGAATTTAAGCGGATTGGAGTGTGAAGTTTGTGTTGTGCACTTTAAGTTGATTAAAGGTGAAAGATGGTGGATTTAGAGTAAAGTTTGTTAGGGTTTGTGAGTGATTTGATCGATGTGATAGATTAAAAATTATATTTAAATCAAGGTAAAACAAGATTTCCAAATTTTCCTATATTCTAAAAGTAATTAAAAATTATCATTATATAAGTTTGATTTATCATAGAAAAAATTTTAAAATGTATAAATGAGAATAACATATTTTAATAAAAAAAATATTTATAAAATAATGTAATAAAAAATTTTATAATTGAAAATTACTCTTTAAACCTTATTTTATACAATTTTCAAATTTATGTTGTTAATTATTTTTGTAAAAATATTTTCAGAATCCATATTTTTACATCATTTTCATAATTAAGCTGAAAAGAAATTTGAGACATAATTTAATCGGGATATCACCCTCAAACCATGGCATAACAGACATGATTGAAAAGTAGAGGAATTTCTCCATTCCCTCCCCTCTGTCTCTCTATCAAGTTTTATTGGAGAGGTAGAGGATCACATCAAGTGGATTATAGTGTGAAGTTTGTGTTGTTTACTTTAAATGGATTTAAGGTGAAAGTGAGTGCATTTAGAGTAAAGTTTGTTAAAGTTTATGAGTGATTTGATGGATGTGATAGATTATAAATTATATTAAAATCAAAGAAAATAAGGTTACCAAAATCTTTTTTATTTTAAAATAATTAAAATTTATCATTATATAAGTTTGATTTGTCGTAGAAAAAATATTAAAATGTATAAATGAAAATAATATATTTTAGTAAAAGAATATTTATAAAATAATGTAATAAAAAAATTTATAACTGATATTTACTTTTTAAACCTTTTTTCATAACAATTTTCAAATTTTCGTTAAAATAATTTCAAAAGCCATATTTTTACATCATTTTCATAATTAAGCTAAAAAATAAATTGTGGACATAATTATAATCTTGATATCACCCTCAAACCATTACATAACAAAAATTATTGAAAACTGGAGGAATTTCCCTCTTCCTTCCCCTTCTTTCTCCCTGGATGTTGATTGGATGGAGAGGGTGATGATGAATTCAAGTGGATTCGAGTGTGAAGCTTTCTTATTCACTTTAAGGGGATTAAAGGTGAAAGTGAGGGGATTTAGAGTAAAGTTTGTTGATATTTGTGAGTGATGTGATGGATTTGATAGATTAAAAATTATATTTAATTCAAGAAAAAATAAGATTACCAAATTGTCCTTTATGTTAAATATGATTAAAAATTATGATTATATAAGTTTGATTTGTTGTAGAAAAAAATATTAATATGTGTAATTGAAATTAACTTATTTTATTAAAAAAATATTTATAAAATAATGTAATAAAAATTTTTGTAAGTAATAATTACTTTTTAAACCTTATTTTATAACAATTTCCAAATTTTCTTTATTAATTATTTTTGTAAAAATAATTTCAAAGGCCATATTTTTCATCATTTTCATAATTAAGCTGAAAAAAAAATTTAGACATAATTGTGATGTTGATATCACCGTCAAACGATGGCATAACAGAGATGATTGAAAAGTAGAGGAATTTCTCCCTTCCCTCCCCTCTTTCTCAAGTTTGACTCGTGAGAAAGGAAAAGGATGACATCAAGTTGATTATGGTGTGAAGTTTTAGTTGCTTACTTTAAGTGGATTTAAGGTAAAAGTGGATGGATTTAGAATAAAGTTTGTTAGGGTTTGTGAGTGATTTGATGGATGTGATAGATTAAAAATTATATTTAAATCAAGGAAAAACAAGATTACCAAATTTTCCTTTATTCTAAAAGTAATTAAAAATTATCATTGTATAAGTTTGATTTATCATAAAAAAAATATTAAAATGCATAAATGAAATTAATATATTTTAATAAAAAACTATTTATATAATAATGTAATAAAAAAATTTATAATTGAAAAATACTTTTTAAACCTTATTTTATACAATTTTCAAATTTACGTTATTAATTATTTTTGTAAAAATATTTTCAAAATCCATATTTTTACATCATTTTCATAATTAAGCTGAAAAAAAAATTGAGACATAATTTAATCTTGATATCACCCTCAAATCATGACATAACATAGATGATTGAAAAGAATAGGAATTTCTCCCTTCCATTCCCTCTCTCTATCAAGTTTGATTGGAGAGAATGGGAGAAGATAACATCAAGTGGATTTAAGGTGAAAGTGAGTGGATTTAGAGTAAAGTTTGTTAAAGTTTGTGAGTGATCTGATGGATGTGATAGATTCAAAATTATATTAAAATCAAGGAAAAATAAGATTACCAAAATGTCCTTTATTTTAAAAATAATTAAAAATTATCATTATATATGTTTTATTTGTCGTAGAAAAAATAATAAAATGAATAAATGAAAATAACATATTTTAATAAAAAATGATTTATAAAATAATGTAATAAGAAATTTTAAAATTGATAATTACTTTTTAAACCTTATTTTATAACAATTTTCAAATTTTGGTTAAAATAATTTCAAAAGCCATCTTTTTACATCATTTTCATAATTAAGTTAAAAAATAAATTGCAGACATAATTGTAATCTTCATATCACCCTCAAACCATTGCATAATAGAGATGATTGAAAAATGAATGAATTTCCCTTTTCATTTCCCTCTCTCTCCCTCGTCGTTCATTGGAGGTAGAGAGATAGGAAGAATTCAAGTCGTTTAGAGTTTGAAGCTTGTCTTTTTCACTTTAAGGTGGTTAAAGGTGAAAGTGAATGGATTTAGAGTAAAGTATGTTGAACTTTGTGAGTGATTTGATGGATGTGATAGATTAAAAATTATATTTAAATCAAGAAAAAAACAATATTACCAAATTGTCCTTAATTTTAAATATGACTAAACATTATCGTTATACAAGTTTCATTTGTTGTAGAAAAAATATTAATATGTATAAATGATAATAAAATATTTTATTGAAAAAATATTTATAAAATAATGTAATAAAAATTTTTATAATTAATAATTGTTTTTTAAACCGTATTTTAGAACAATTTTCAAATTTTCGTTACTAATTATTTTTGTAACAGTAATTTTCAAAGCAATATTTTTACATCATTTTCATAATTAAGCTGAAAAATAAATTGCTGACACAATTGTAATCTTTAAATCACCCTCAAACTATGGCATCACAAAGATGATTTAAAAAGAAAAGAATTTTCCACTTCCTCCCCTCTCTCTCAAGGTTGATTGGAGGGAGAAGGAGAGGATGACACCAAGTGTAATATAGTTTAAAGTTTGTGTGGTTCACTTTAAGTGGACTAAAGGTGAAAGTGGGTAGATTTAGAATACACTTTGTTAATGTTTGAGTGATTTGATGGATGTGATAGATTAAAAATTGTATTTAAATCAAGGAAAACAAGATAATTGTTCTTTATTTTAAACATAATTAAAAATTATCATTATATAAGTTTGAGTTGTCGTAGAAAAAATATTAAAATGATATGAAAGTAACATATTTTAATAAAAATATATTTATAAAATAATGTAATAAAAAAACTTTAACTGAACATTACTTTTTAAACCTTATTTAATAACAATTTTCAAATTACGTTCTTTTAACATCATGTTCATAATTAAGCTGAAAAACAAAGTGCGGACATAATGGTAATCTTGATATCAACCTGAAACCATTGCATAACATAAGATAATTAAAAAATAGAGGAATTTCCCTCTTCCTTCCCGTCTCTCTCACTCAACGTTGATTGGAGGGAGAGGGAGATGATGAATTCAAGTGGATTAGGGTGTGAAGATTGTCTTGTTCACTTTAAGGGGATTAAAGGTGAAAGTGAGTGGATTTAGAGTAAATTTTGTTGAAGTTTGTGAGTGATTTGATGAATGTGATAGATTAAAAATTATATTTAAATCAAGGAAAAACACGAATACCAAATTCTCCGTTATTTTAAAAATAATTAAAAATTATCATTATATAAGTTTGATTTGTTGTAGAAAAAATATTAAAATGTATAAATCAAAGTAACGTATTTGAATAAAAAAATATTTATACAATAACGTAATAAAAATTTATAATTAATAATTACTTTCTAAACCTTATTTTATAAAAAATTTCAAATTTTCGTTATTAATTATTTTTGTAAAAATAATTTCAAAAGCCATATATTTACATCATTTTTGTTATTAAGCTGAAAAACAAATTGCGAACATAATTGTAATCTTGATTTTGCCCTCAAAGCATTGCATAATATAAGACAATTGTAAAATAGACGAATTTCCCTCTTCCTCCCCCTCTCTCTCCCTCAAGGTTGATTGGGGGGAGAGGGAGAGGATGAATTCAAGTGGATTAGAGTGTGGAACTTGTCTTGTTCACTTTAAGGGGATTAAAGGTTAAAGTGAGTGAATTTAGAGTAAACTTTGTTGAAGTTTGTGAGTGATTTGATAGATGTGATAGATTAAAAATTATATTTAGATAAAAAAACAATATTACCATATTGTCCTTCATTTTAAATATGATTAAAAATTATCATTATATAAGTTTGATTTGTTGTCGAAAAAATATTAATATGTATAAATGAAAATAACATATTTGATTAAAAAATATTTATAAAATAATGTAATAAAAAATTTATAATCAATAATTACTTTTTAAACCTTATTTTAGAACAATTTTCAAATTTTCATTCTCAATTATTTTTTTAAAAATAATTTTAAAAACCATATTTTTATATCATTTTCATAATTTAGCTGAAAAATAAATTATGGGTATAATTGTAATCTTGATATCACCCTCAAACCATGGCATAACAGATTTAAAAATAGAAGAATTTCCCTCTTCCTTCCCCTCTCTCAAGGTTGATTGGAGGGAGAGGGAGAGGATGACATCAAGTGGATTACCGTGTGAAGTTTATTTTCTCCACTTTAAGTGGATTAAAGGTAAAAGTAGGTGGATTTAGAGTAAAGTTTGTTAAAGTTTATAAGTGATTTGTTGGATGTGATAGATTAAAATTTATATTTAAATCATGGAAAAACAAGATTAACATATTGTCCATTATTTTAAAAATAATTTAAAATTATCATTATAGAAATTTGATTTGTCGTAGAAAAAATATTAAAATGTATAAATCAAAGTAACATATTTTAATAAAAATATATTTATAAAATAACGTAATAAAAATTTAATAATTAATAATTAATTTTTAAACCTTATTATATAACAATTTTCAAATTTTCGTTATTAATTATTTTTTAAAAAATAATATGAAAAGTCATATTTTAACGTCATTTTCATAATTAAGTTGAAAAATAAATTGCGGACATAATTGTAATCTTGATATCACCCTCATACCATTGCATTACATAAGATGATTAAAAAATAGAGGAATTTCCCTCTTCCTTCCCCTCTCTCCCTCAACGTTGATTAGAGGGAGAGGGAGAGGATGAATTCAAGTGAATTAGAGTGTGAAACTTGTCTTGTTCACTTTAAGGGGATTAAAGGTGAAAGTTTTATAATAAAAAATAATAATAAATTGAAAATAGAAAAATAGTTTTTAAATAATCAAAATAGTTTTATAAAATATATTTGAATTTATAA
>Ga0214545_1008128_pt1 | contig 16992 bp, 5 predicted proteins | sample CNSS4metaG_FD_160064 | JGI IMG/M metagenome (GOLD analysis project Ga0214545, IMG submission 160064) | Root nodule microbial communities from cowpea collected in UCLA plant growth center, Los Angeles, California, USA - CNSS4 | ecosystem: Host-associated > Plants > Roots > Nodule | place: USA... | reverse complement strand
TCAAAATATATAAATAAAAATAAATATATATATATATATATATATATATATATATATATATATATATATATATATATATATATATATATATATTAAACGTAAACGCAAATGCGTTGATCATAAGATTTCTATATTAACTTGTACAATTCTAGATAACAATAATAATGAATTAACAAAAGTAATACGAGCCATAAGAGACATTATTATTAATACTATTCTATTAAGAATTTGAAGGAATCACGAAGTCAAAAGGTTTAATTGAATTTAGTAGAACCAAACTCAGTAATTAACTACACGTAAAGAAAAAAAATATAATCAAGATTGTGATAGGAAAGAGAATATCTTGGAGATATATGTTGATTTTGTAAATATGGGACAAACCAAACATTACAAGAAAATATTTCACTAAAAAATAATCAATTTAAATACTAACTTACAAACTAAAAAAATATTAGTTATTAAAATAGTCACTATTATGAATAAAAAATTATAATTAATTTTAAATTGATTTCTTAAATTTAGCTAAAAAAAATTGGTCACTAAATATTAATTATCAAGGTTTTTGCTATCAAATAAATTGGTTTATAAAGTCTCTAATTAATTAGTGACTAATTTAACAACCAATTATAATTTTTTTTAGTAACTATTAATAGTGACTATTTTAGTAAACAATAATTAATTGTTAATGAGACATTTTTTTATAGTGAAATAATTAGAACGAAGAAGGAAGAAAAATATATATATATATATATATATATATATATATATATATAAGGTTACTTAACAAACTATGAGTATTTTATAATAATTTTAAAGGGAATGGGATGAGGATAGGATGTGTATTGACACACATATGAGAACAAAGTGAGGCGAGTATGTATATATTCATTTCTATTTTCATAGTTAATTGAAAAAATCTAACACTACCCATACTATACCCGTATCTAGTTAATATGAAAATTTTCTGTCAAAATAAAGACGAGTTCAAATAATATTTATAAAGACAGATTCATTTGCCGTATCTAATTAGAAGTATATTTTATTATTGCATTATTGACTCATTATAATAATAAAATATTTCTACATATATATTTATTATATTAATTAAATGTAAGATAAATAAATATTAATTATGCAATATTTCTCTTGATCGAAAAGATCGAATATTGTTGAGATAGCATCACAAGATTATTAGAAAGAGGGAGAATGACCATTACAAGTATATTTTATTATTTCATTATTGAGTCATTATTATAATACAATATTTTCTAACTTCTGCGAAAAAAATAATAAATAAACCTTCTTTTAAAATTACTTTGAAAATATTGATGGTTATTCGAAACTTCTATTAATCATTTTTTATATTTTAAATTGTTTTAATTGTTGGGAACTAAATTGGGTTTTAAAGTTAATTCTTGTACGAGTTAGTTTCTGGTTTTTTCTTTTGTGATTACATTAATGAAAGGAATGAGATAAAGAACGGTATGTTGTTTTTATTAAATAAATAGTTTTTAGTTGCTAAATTTTAAAGAAAAATCAGTATTAGTTGATATCTTAAACTTCCGTACAGTTTGATTTATAAATTTTAAAAATAAATAAATATAAATTAAGAAGACTGTGTTTATTTATTTATAAAGTTTGAATTTGAAGACTAAAATAAATTAAAATTAAAAAAAAAAGATTTCAATTTTTGCATTTTAGTACCCTTAAATAAAATAAAAGATTGATAAAATTATATTCATTTGTTTTTAAGATTTGAGGACTTAAATGAATGAAAATTTAAAAATAAAAACAAATTTTAATTTTACGCCTTAAATAAAATAAAAGAGTTAAATATATTTTTTATTTTTTTTAATATGTAAAATATTTTGTCCTTAAGTTATGTAAAACATTTTCTATGTTATTCACGTGAGAAACCTTTCATACGTAATTTGTTGAGTATAATGTTTTATTTTATTTTCATAAAGTGGAGAAATGAATGTATATAATTTAATTTAGGAATGAAAATATATTTTGCATAACTTTTATAATGTATATATAGACAAAATAAGTATTGTTTTATTCAAAAATTTGAGATATGCAGAAATTTTTTTGATGTTCAAGTAAATAAAAATTTAATTGTTTTTAAATATTGCTTAAGAGAAAATGTATGTATACTTTAGTGAAAATTTGTGATTATTTATAGGATTTTTTAGACCATAAAAATGTGCGATAATAAAAGATAATAAAAGATAATAAATACAAAATCAGATGACATTAACAATTTATTGTATTTATAACAATGTATAAAAGGGATTCCTCTTTTTGTCTCCACTTTTCAAAATACCGATTATACCCTTTAAATATAATAATTTATTAAATTTTAAAAAGTTAACTGTTACTTTTACAAACTTGTTTATAAAATCAGATGTCTATATTTCTTCTCTTCTTCTTTATTTATCAATGTGATTATTCTTTTATCTATTCTTATATATTTCACTTTATTTTTAATAAATATAATTTTAATATATATATTAATTTAATAACATTATAATATTATCACCTACTAATATAATATCACGTATATTTAAAAATTCATACATACATACGCTATCGCGCCTGTGTTACGCTAGTTATGTTAATACGAATATGTTAACATAACAACTTACCCGTTTTACCGATATATAATGAGGATCATGTTCCTTTTTAGAAATTATATAATCAAATATTCGAGATTTATTCACATATTTTGGATATATGGATATTCGAACTAAGGAGTATCTTTGTGAATATTGCGTGACTTGATCGGAATCAATAGCATTCAATGGGCCTATTTGAGTTGGTATATCCATTGGGCCAATATACTTATTTGGTCGGGTTTGCATTCTCAGTGAATAGTAAAACTTCTTTGTGTGTAATGGGAGACTTAATGTTTTTTTTTTTCACATATATAAATTAGTATATAAATAAAAATATTTTTATAATTTTAATATATTTTATATATTTGATATTTATTTTTGTCTACTTATAAAATAATATTGACATCCCAAATATATTTTCTAAAAATCCATCGTTAAAATTAGTTTAATAAAAATAATAAATTTTTTAAAATAATTTAAAAATTAAAATTATATTTAATCCGATAAAAAATGTATTATTAAGTGTAACCGAAACATCTTACCTTAACCTACCATTTCCCATGCATCAAAATTTGACAATAAACAATAAATAAGATCGTGGAAGAAGTTAAAAGAACCGCACTAATAATCTCACAATTTTCAACGTATAGATATTATGTGAATCAATTAACAAAGGAGAAGATTAATAAGTGTCTAATTAAGGTATAATTTATGATATTTAATTTTCTTATTTTTACATTAAAAGTTAAAATAATTAATTTTATTAATTAAAATAATATAAATTTATATAACAGATTTTATAAAAAAACAAAAGTGTCATTTATAATTTTTAAACAATATCTTTGACATAAAATAAATACTTTAAAATTTTTAAGGTCTCTATTACAATATAAGAAAAAATATATCTTGAAGTCTCTCAGTGAAAACTTGAAACATTTGAAAGGTACAGTCTTTAATTTTTTTTAAAGAATAAAAATCTCTCTGAAATTTATAGTCTTTTTCAAATTCTTCTATGATAAAAATATTGCACTTTCATATGAAAATTTTTTCCCTTTCTTCATAATATCTTTTGTCACTCCTTCAAATTCATTTTTTTTATGTTTAATTACATTTTAATTTTTAGCAATATTAACATATAGTTATTTTATAATTTAATTATTTTTTTAATTTTTTATAGATGTGCATAAAATAAATTATTAATTAGAGTTGTATATTACTTGTGGACATTTTTGTCCTACAAATAAAATAAAATTGTTTTTATGATGATTAGGTCAATATTCATTTAATATTACAATTAATTATATACTTTTATAAAATTAAAGACATATTAATTATCCTTAATCAATGTTTTTGGACATGAGTTAGCAGGACAATTAATAAACATATTGAATGTATTATGAAATTATTCTTCTAAGACCTTGTTTAACATAGGACCATCTTATATCATTATATATAATATTCAATATAGTTTTCTATGTTTCTTAAAAAAACTTTACGTGGTTCTTATGTTAAAATGAGATTTTAACACCATTATAATTTAAAAATTATAATTTAAAGGTTATCACGTGTCAAAATTTAAATTATTTTTTATCTTGAAATTTTTGTCTTTTTTTTTTCTCCTTATATTTTTCATCACCTTCATTACCACCTTTCTCTACTTTCCTTCACCTTTCTTTAGGTGATGGTAGACGGAAGTGGAGAGAAAAAAAAACATGAAAAATTCAAAAATAGAATTTAATTTACATTTTGATATATGTCACCTTCCAAACAACATTAATATTAATTTAATGAAAGGACTCATCAAGTCTTTAAAAAAATAAATAAAGACTCAATTAGATAAAAATAAAATATAAAAATATAAAAATACTTAAATATAAAAACCAAATTACTAACTAAACATTTCATAATATAAGCATACGTAACATTTCATAATATAAGCATACGTAACTTTAGTTTTATTTTCTTCGGTTACTTAAACTAAATATTATTTTTATTTGTGATTTGTATTAATGAATAATGGGAAAAACAATTAAAATAGTGAACAATTAAGACTAATTTAGAACAATTAAGACTAATTTAAAAAAAAAAGAATTCAATAAAATTATTATAAAATAAGTTCAAATTTAACTCATTCTTACATACGCATAAGGTTCTGATTATTCAGATTTGTACATGGTCTAATAACGTGTTGGGTTATATATTCTTTCATATATTTTGGTTATATATGGATTATAGTTATAGTCATTGAGAGATTGTAGTTCTATATGGTTATATGATATTAGTCTTTACACATATAAAACCTTTGACACCAGTTTTACATTAAAATTTTAAGGTAATGATTTTTCCTTTTCATATGGATATATTCCCCTTCAGGTATATGAGTGACCCCTTTTTGTTATGATTATGGTGGTTATGTGGTCAGTCACTCCGAACCATCGGCTCTGATACCACTGTTGGGTTATATATTCTTTCATATGTTTTGGTTATATATGGATTATGTTTATAGTAATTGAGAGATTGTGGTTCTATATGGTTATATGACATTAGTCTTTACACATATAAGACCTTTGACACCAGTTTTACACAAAAACCTTAAGACAATGGTGTTATGAGTCTTTATTCTTATGTAGTGTTTAACTTTGTCTATTTTATTCAATGTGAGACTTTGACTCACACTTAGACTATTCCCAACATAACATATGATAGACCCTACAAAGCGATAAAATCTAATAATATTAAAAAATGATTTTCATTCTAAATCAGTTTAACAAAATCGATGATGATTGTCCTTGTTTATAATTTAAATTGTCAGTAAATATAAATTGATTATTTTTATTAGATGTGTGTGATAATATTAGTATATATATCACATAATACATTATACCAACCCATAACAAAGAATTATTTTGGAGAATTAAAGTGAAGAGTTACCAACTTAACATTACTCAAAGATCATTTAACATGAAGTTCATCACTTCAATTTTGTTCCTGCTGCTTGTTCTTTCCATGGAAATTGGTATGTTTTGTTTTTTCGAGTCAACCTACTCATTAATTTGTACTTACAATAATCTTTGAAAATAATTTTTGTTGTGAATGAGTTTAATTATTATGAAGTTGAGTATTGAATAATATTGTGTTTGTGATGTAGAAAATGAAGGAGCAATGAAAATGGTAGAAGCAGAAGTGTGTTATCAAGAGTTCTACTGGTCAGATTGTGGTTTCTTCGTGTGCAAACCTGAATGTATCAAAAGATATGGAAAATCTGCGAATGGAATGTGTTATGACTCTCTTACATGCATGTGCAGTTTCTATTGTAAATAGGCCTTTCGTTTTATCATCAAACGTTGTTCTTATATGAATATCAATTTAAGTGATCCACAATGATGGATTCAAAATAAAATAAAATAACTCTTTTGCTATTTCTTTTTTGTTTCCTTTTTTGGTTTCAATTTAACATATTTAGATTCAATGGTGGTGATCAATGAAGCACAAATACGATATGTGTATTAGATACGAGACGTATTCGATATGCTGATACGTTTAAGATATGATATGTCATATATGCATGTTGAAAAATTATAATAATTCTAAAAAATATAATAAATATATAATTGTTATTATGTGACTCAAAATTAAAATAATATGTATTAAAGTTGTTAACATAAAAAATTATAAAATATTACCATTATAAAAATATTATCATTAAAGTATTAGAAATGGATATGTGTCAAGCATGAATATGCGACTTAAATTGAAATATCAGTACATTATAGTAGTGATTATATTTGTGTAGCATGCAAATGAGAATTGATTTGAATTTAGTCTTAAATACAATAATATGAGGTATGGTTTTGAGTTGTCCTTAAATTCACCTTTTAATGTCACGCATTATTACATTGTCTTGTAATTAATGAATTGTATTAATTGTTATTAAATTCTTAGTTATATTGTATAGTTAATAAATTGTATTAATTATTATTACTAGATTACAAGTGATGTTGTCGTGGTTGACGAGCAAGTCATCCATTCATTAACAAAAAGCTCTTGTTAATCAGTGTCCTGAGGACTCTAGTTAAGGTAAATAATATGCATTAAATTTTATAAAAAATATCTAGGTAAGTGTAGTATTAAATTAAATTTGATCTAATCATCATTAATGTAATTTTAATTTTTTTAAAAGACATAAATGTTCATAATTATTATACATGTGTGTTTCATATTTTATTTAACATTCATCAATAAAAGTTAAAATATAATTAAATAATAAAATAACTATGTTTTAATGTTGTTAAAAATTAAATATAATTAAATATAAAGAAGTTTAAATTAACAGAACAACCATAAAAAAATAGTGTTAAATATCTACAAAATTTATAAAAAGAAACAAAAAGAAAATGTTTAGTAGAGATCTTAAAAATTCCAAAGTCATTCTTGTGTATCAGTATGTTATTGTCTAAAATTTTAAAAGGATATTTTTGTCTTTATAAAATTTTTTATATGCATTTATACCGTTTTAATTAATGTATTTAATTATTTCAACTTTCAATGTAAAAATGAAGGAACCAATGCAAATTAATTATCCTTAACCAGTGCTGGTCAGCATTCCCCTACAATTAATACCACATATACGTGTGTATTGAATACATTAAATTGTGACAAGTTCCAAAGTAAACAAAGTTAAGAGTTCGTCCTCACATTTAACCAATAGAAGATTAACAATTAATAAATTAAAGGGTTTTGTTAACCAATGCTCTAGAATATTGATAAGGATAATTAATACATATTAAAATTTATAAAAGTTACAAAAGTTCATAGTTAATTGTAATATTAAATAAAATATGACCTAATCACAATTAATGTAATTTTATTTTATTTAAAAGACAATAATATCCATAAATATTGTACAGTTGTTATAATATTTTATTTAAAATTTATCGGTAAAAGTTAAAAAATTATCAAATAATAAAATAACTATATTTTAATGTTATTAAAAATTAAAATATAATTAAATATTAAAAAGTTTAAATCAAAAGAAAAACTAACGAAAAAAATAGAATTAAACATCTAAAAAATTTATAAAAAAATTAAAAATTAAAAAATCAATTTGAGATTTAATTGAGTTTCCAAAATGTTTATTTGTATTGCTTAGAGATTTTAAATGACATTTTTATCTTTATAAAATCAGTTATATACATTTATATTATTTTAATTAATAAAATTAATTATTTCAATTTTAATGTAAAAATATAAAATCAATGCATATTTATTATTCCTTAATTAGTATCCCGTTAGCATTCTCCTAAATTAAAAACAATAAATATTTTGTCATTAATATTGATTACTTTTTATAAAGATTAACATAGTATATATATATATATATATATATATATATATATATATATATATATATATATATATATATATATATATATATATATATATATATATATATATATATATATATATTTGTGTATGTATACTACTGGCGGATTTAGATGCGACAGGGGAGCCACGGCTCCCCATTTTTTTTTTTGAATTTTTTTTATATATATTTATATATTTTTTAAAATTATATTATATATTATTTATATTAAAATTATATTATGGAAAATTATAATAAAAGATAAAATAAAAAATTTTAATAAAGACATTAATTTATAAAAGAGATTATGGTTTTTTTTTCTGATTTTAAGATCTTTCCATCATGTAAATTATCATGAAAGTCTGTGAAGAGAGATAAATACAAAGGTTGGGAAATAGAGGTTGAAAACACATAGATTGAGATTCATGTATACATCCTTGCATGATCGATCACAAATCAAGGTTAGTATCTCATTATGATTTATGTATGTTAGTTTATGATTCTTTTTAGGATGTTTCTTCCAAATTAAGTTTATCCTAAATTAATGTAACCCCTAATTATGATTTTAGGGATTCTTTTATGAAATTGGTATGAACCCTAATTATAATTTTTCCTAAATTATTATAATCCTTAATTATGAAATTTAGGGATTTTGCTACCTATGGTATTTTTTTTTAAGTTTTGAATTTATACAGTATTGTTTATTTAATTAAAGTAGTATGAGTTTTGTTATGTTTTGCATTGTGATAATTGTGATTTGTGAATATAAATTTTATTTTTTCTAAATAGGTAAGAGGTGATAAATTTATATTAGAAAGATTATGATAAAAAGTAAAAAAATTGATTCCTTTTTTTCAAAGAGAAAGGTTTGTGATGAAGATGAAAAAGAAATGCATTTAGGTTAACTAAGCTTGAGAAATTTAATAAGAACCAAGAATTTAAGACAATATAAAACAAATCTCTAAAGTTAGTTATTAGAGTTACATATAATGAATTTAACAATTCAATAGAACGTGATCTGGAAAAAACGACATCAAATTTGACAATACCACCAAATCAAATAGATGAGATACGAATGCCTTATCTAAAATGGTATTCATGAATTGGTATCATGATATAATAGCGATGATAGTAATATTTTTTTGAATTCTACTATTATATGTCTTTGTTATAAGAAGAGGAAATGAAGAGAAAAAAATGAATAGTTTTTCTTCTAAAAAAAAATTATATATAACAAATCTAATTTAGTCTCCTACTATTTTAGTCCAAGTTCCGCCACTTATGTATACCTTCGTATCGACCCATAGAATTTGTATTGGATAACTGGAATAGAGTCATCAATCTAATACTCTCAAAACTTAATTTAATATGAAGTTCTTTCCATCAGTTTTATTCGTTTTGATTGTTGTTTCAATTGGGATTGGGATGTTTTGCTTTCCAATTATTCAAGTATAGCTCACCAATTTATCCTTTTTCAATCTTTTAAATATATTTTTTTTTGGGAAAAATATGTTTTAAAATTGTAATAGATTTGGGTGTTTCGAATTGAATATCTAATGAATATTTTTATGTTTTCGAGAGTTCAATAATTCTTTGTTTTAGTAAGGATTGGTGGTGCATTAGTACATTAACACCCACATCATCAATGAAATAGTGGAATCTCCAATAAAATAGAAGATTTATATGTAATTTCCCTTGTTAAGTGTTTGATCCTATTCTTCAACATTATCTTTATGAATGCTAGTTTACATAATGGACGATGATGGATTCAAATCAAATAAAATTATTCTTCAAATGGTTCTTATTTAATTTCTTTAAAATTGCAAGTTTTATTTATTTATTTTAATAATAATTTATTTTAAAACTTTTCTTTTAATATTATCATTCAAAGGAAAAGGAATATGCATAAATAGAAACTACTCCGAATTAGTTATGTTTATTTCAAATTAGGTCACGTGAGTTAATGAAAAAATATCTTATTTAATAACAATGATAAAATGAAACCATTAAAAGTTACTTTGCATGAGTTTTCAATTTTTGGGAATTGCACTAAACCATGGGTGGTATTACCAGGGGAAACTAACAATGGAAATACAATAAATAAAATTCTATCAATGTTTAAAATCGAACCATCTAACAAAAATTTGAAAACCAACGCATATTAAGAAAAACTACTAAAATAAGTTTTCTCTTAATTTTTTTTATTTATAATATAAAAAATAATAAAAAATTATCTATATTAATCTATATTTATTTTATTAACAAGTATTTTAAAATTAATTTTTAATTATTTAATATTATTATTTTTTATTTATATTTATTTTTGTTGCAATGTGTAAATAAACTATTTTATTTTTTATCCATTTTTTTAGTTTGAAACTAATTTATTATATAAATGGAAATATATTTTTATACTATTTTTTCATTATTAATTTTATTATTTTATAATTTTTAATTACTTGATCATTCAAAAAAACTTAAATTTAGAAAATATATTTTACTTTATTTTTTAAAACAACTTATTTAAAAAATAATATATATCTATAACAATATATAAAGAGGATTCCCTCTTTTATGTCCACATTTCATAATACCAAATATACCCTTTACAATATTATTATTTATTAATTTTTTAAAATTAATAATTATTTTTATCTATTTTTTATAAAATTGTTTATCTTTTTTTTATTCATCAACAATTATTCTCTCTATTTATTTCATTTTATTTTTAATAAATATACATTTATTTTATATATTAACTTAATAACATTATACTATTATCATCTACTAATATAATATCATTCATATTTAAAAAATACACACAGGCGCGATGCGCCTGTGTTTACACTAGTTTATTAATAATACAAATTGTTTACAATGATATATACAAATTTGTGTCCCTAAATATTATTTTACTATTCATTCGGTTGATTTGATTTTTAAACTCATTTACCATGAAAATAAAATTACAGATCAACTTTATTTTGTTGTCACATTTCTATAAAAACTGTTTTATTCTTCTACCCATTTGTTTTATTTTTAAACTAATTTATGTTAAAAATGGAAATATATTTCTATACTATTTTTTCCATTATTAATTTTATCTTTTACAACTTCTAATTATTTGTTCATTTAATAAAATTAAATTTAAAAAATATATTTTAATTTTATTTCTTAGAATAATATTATTTAAAAATAATATATATTTATTAATAATAAAAATAGTTTATAATGTGATATACAAAATTGTGTCTCTAAATATTTTTTTACTATTTTGTTCATTTTGATTAAGTTTTTAAACTGAATTATCATAAAAATTAAAATATAATTCAATTGTCTAATTTAGTATCTAATAAATTATTATATTAATTCTTAAATAGCACTACTAATTTTTAATAAATTATTATTCATTCTTCATTTAATATTTTAATAATTTTTAAATATTGGGTCATTTAATGAATTATTAAAGAAAAACGTTGAAAGTATTATTCTATTTCTATACTATTTTTTCATTTATAATTTTTTCCTTTGTGAAAAATTATAATAATAATTATTATAATATAAAAAATGCTATATTTTTTCATTTATTTATTTATCCTTTTATGAAAAATTATAATATAAAAAAATAGGATACTAGAAAATTTGTTTTATTATCTATGTTTATTTTATTAACAAATATTCAAAAAGTTAGTTTTTAAATAATTTAATATTGTTATTTTTTATTTATACTTATTTTATTGTCACAAGTATAAAGAAGCTATTTTACTCCTTTAACAATTTATTTTTCTTTTGAACTATTTTATACTAAAAATTGAAATATATTTCTATACTTTTTTTTATCTTTAATTGTATTCTTTTATAATTTCTATTTGATTTGATCATTTAATAAATTTAAATTTAGAAAACTATATTTTACTTTTATTTCTTAAAATAATATCATTTAAAAAATAATACATATTTATTAATAATACAATTTTTTTACGATGACATATACAAATTGTTTCTCTAAAGAGTTAATTCACTATTTTATTCATTTTTTTTTGTTTTTAAACTGATTTATCTTAAAAATAAAAAATATATAGTTAAACTCTATAATTTAATATCTAATAAATTATTATTTTATTTGTTAAAAAACACTCTTAGTTTTTCAAACTTAAATAGAACTATTAGGTTTTAATAAATTATTTTTTTTTCATTCCTAATTTTATCTTTTATAATTTTTAAATATTTGGTCATTTAATAATTTATTATAGAATAACTTATATTTAAATAATTAATTTTTATACTATTTTTTTCATTATATTTTTATCCTTTTATGAAAAATTATAATATAGAAAAATAAGGTACGAGGGAATTTACTTTATTACTCATTTTTATTTTATTGACAAGTGTTTCAAAAGTTAGTTTTATAGTTATTTAATATTGTTTTTTTTTTATATTTATTTTGGTGACACATTTAGAAAGAAGCTATTTTACTCCGTTAACAAATTATTTTTCTTTTGAGCTAATTTATACTAAAAATTGAAATATATTTCTATACTTTTTTACCCTTAATTTTATCTTTTTATCATTTCTATTTGATCTGATCTTTTAATAAAATTTAATTTAGAAAAGTATATCTTACTTTTATTTCTTAAAATAATATCATTTAAAAAATAATACATATTTATTAAGGATAATAATATTTTGATCCACTTTTAACTCACCACTCCAATTATCATTCCATTATCACATCATATCACTAAAAAAAATTAAAAATCAAAATAAAAAATTGAAAAGTGATTAAAATAAGAGGTTAAAAGTGATTAAAAAAATGAGTCAAAATATCATTATCTATTTAACAATAATACAAATTTACGATCACCTGTACAAATTATTTCTCTAAAGAGTTATTTTACTATTTTATTCATTTGATTTGTTTTTAAACTGCGTAAAAATAAAATATAGTTAAAGTCTATAACTTAATATCTAATAAATTATGATTTTAGTTCTTAAAGAACACTATTAGTTTTTCAAATTTAAATAACACTGTTAGGTTTTAATAAATTATATTTTTTTTCATTTTAATTTTATATTTTTATAATTTTCAATTACGTAGTCATTTAATAAATAATTTATAATAACTTTTATTTAAATAATTAATTCTTTTTTATACCATTTTTTATTCATATTTTTGTCTTTTAATAAAAAAATATAATATAAAAAGTAAAGTACTAGGTAACATGTTTATTTTGTTAATACAAGTATCTCAAAAGTTATTTTTATAATAATCTAATATTGTTTTTTGTATTTAAACTTATTTTGTTGACACATGTATAAAAAAGCTATTTTACTTTGTTAACTATTTGTTTTACTTTTGAAGTAATTTATCCTAAAAATAAAATATATTTTTATACTATTTTTTCATTCTTAATTTAATCTTTGAGAATTTTTAATTGTTTGGTCATTTAATAAAATTAAATTTAAAAAATATATTTTAATCTTATTTTTTAAAGTAATATTATTTTAAAAAAATATATTTATTAATAATACAAATTGTTTGTAATGACATATAAAAAATTGTCTCTCAAGAATTATAAAGTGAACTCTCAAAGGAACCGTATGTCATGAACAGTGGCAGAACTTGAACAAATATTTTAGATAGGACAATTTTTTTTATATAAATTATTTTTCTAATTAAAAAAAGTTTTTATTTCCTGACATCATTTTTTCTATTCAAAACTAACACACATGATAATATAATCCAAAACATATGATAATAATATATATGAAAGTGTAATATAAATTTTATCATCAACAATAATATATTAAAAAAAGTAAAAGGTGCCTCTAGTGAGAGTGCTTCTCTACGCTTTTTCAATAACTTAAAATCTTCAATAATTTAATCAGATCTAAAACTTGTGGTAATATCCATATAGATGATCATAGTGCTTGTTAAAAATTCAGCCTCCGTCTTATATAAGAAAAAAAATAAAATTATGAATACCCCCGATTAAATCTCAAAATCAAGAATCAATATTTTAAGAAAATTAACAACTTTTAAATGATTAACTTTCTTTATTTTAAAATATATTTTTAATATTGCTCTTTCCTTACCCAACTTTAAAACCTAAAATAGCTCTATTTACACAAAAAAGATTTTGATAAAAAAATAGAGCATGACTTTATAATCTCTAACAAATAGAGATATGCCTAAAGTATAGAAAAGCCACATACAAGAATAAAACATATTGCTTTAAAAAAATAAAAAATGAACTTACTCAAAAGAAAAAAATTATTTAGTCTAAAATATTTTTTAACTCCTCAATCTTGTTGTGGTGCAATTTGCTTTTAAAAATAATAAGAGATTAATGATGAAAATTGAGATAGAAAGAGGAGGAAAATAGGACATGGAGGTACAGAAGAGAAAGAAATCAAATAAATAAGTAAAAAAAAATTACAACCGAAGGCAAAACTTGATTTTTAAATTTAAATTTTTTTTAAAACTAAATTTATATAAATAATATAATAATAAAAAAATATTTTTATAAAATATATATAAAAGAAAAAGAAAAAACGTTGGGGAAGTCGTGACTCCCCTCTCATAACAGAGATCCGCCTCTGATAAATGGCGCAACTACTTTCTACCTTTTGGGTTCAAGCTAAATTTTCTTGATAATGCCTTCAAATATTGAAGTTATAGCTCACTTATTCGTAATGACACTAATAGTTAGACGCATAAACTTAAAATTTTAATGGATTTATATTACTTTATGTATTTGTGATTTTTTATATCCCAATAGTTTTACCTGTGTTAAATTTTTGCTTCTAGATAGATCACATTTTTTTATCGATAGTTGTTAGTTGTTAGTTTTTTATTAGTGAGGGAGTTGGATCCACAACCTCTCCCACCCTACCTTCTAAATCCTATCAAACCAATCTTATTTCTCCAAATTGTTAGCATGAGGGATCAAATCCACGATTTTCCTCTCCTCTCCTTTCTTTCTAACCACTAGGCCACCTGAGTTTGTGTGTGTACTTGTTCTTACAAGAATTATGTGTTGTAAAACGCGTAGCGAAATGATTAACGTTTGGACAAAAACCAAAAGGAGGGTGAATTGGGTTTATTAGTGTAGAGCCAACTGTTACTCTTTAAATAGCTATCATTATGTTAAGCTTAGTTAATATACAACCGTTAATTTTTTGTTAATATGTTAGTATTATTGTGTATAAATACATGTTATTACTCTGTTGTAATCAATCAAGTAATCAATATATTCAGTTCTCCTCTTTTCTGCTATGGTATCCAAAGCCCGAAATCTCCATTAATGTAGTCGTCGCATCCTGCTTTCTCTACCTCCTCCATTCTTTCTTCTCATCCTATCTCTGAGAAGTTGAATGAGTCCAATTTTCTTTTATGGCGGCAACAAGTTGAACCGGTGATCAAAGCGCACAAACTGCAAAGATTTATTGTGAATCCTGTTATTACTGTGTGGTTTCTTACTGAAGATGATCGTGCAACAGACAGTGAGAATCCAACGTATTCTACTTGGGAACAACAAGATCAAGTCCTTCTATTGTGGCTTCAATAGACGCTTTCTTCTTTGATCTTGTCTTGATTGATCGGTTATGTACATTCGTATGAAGTTTGGGAATAACTTCATGACTACTTTAAAAAACAGACGCGTGCGAAAGCTAGACAGTTGCGAATAGAGCTTCGCACCACGACGCTTGAGCTGAAATCATGTCTGAGTTCCTTCTTCGCATTAAGTGTCTGTTTGATGCTCTCAGCACTTGCGGTGATCCTGTTTTACCTCGTGAACATTTGGATGCTATTCTTGAAGGTTTACCAGAAGATTATGGACTAGTTATATTTGTTATCGAAAGCAAATTTGATCCTCTTCTGATTCATGAGGTTGAAGCGTTGCTTCTTGCGCATGAGTTCCGTTCACCAAAGTTTCAAAAAAAGTTACTCGAATCTCCTTCGATTAACGTTGCTCAAGACAGATCTAATTACAATTCTCCAAACAACTTCCGTTCTCAGGTCCACCATTTCAATAACAACTACTTTGTTAATAGAGGCGCTCTTGGCTATACTGACAATTCTAATTAGTCTTGCAATTTTGGTGCTTCGTTTCATGTTACTAGAGAGTCTCAAAATATTCAACAACTGGAGTCCTTTGAAGGTCCAGACCATATATACATAGGCAATGGCTAAGGGCTCTCTGTCCAGTCGTTAGGTTTCACAAAAATATGTTCGCCTTTGAATCCCAATTTTCCTTTAGCTCTTGATAAATTGTTGCTTGTTCCGTTTGTTACCAAGAATTTAATTAGTGTTAGTAAATTTTTCAAAGACAATCATGTTTTCTTTGAATTTCATCATAATCGTTGTGTTGTTAAATCACAGGCCACGAATGAGATCTTGCTTCATGGCTCCTTGGGTCTTGATGGTCTCTATGTCTTTCCACAGTTACAGACTTCTCAATCTACTGCTCAACGATCCTTCTCTGTCTTTTCTATGTCTCCGAGTACTACTACCAATAAAAGTGTTGATCCAAGGTTTTCTATTCAAAATTCTGAATCATCTGAGCATGTTGCTCCAAGTTCTCAAACTTTGTGGCACCTTAGATTAGGTCATCCCAATTCAAATGTATTCAAAATTGTTCTAAATAATTTTAATATTCCCATATCAAATAAAAATTTGTTGAAGTTTTGTGCAGCTTGTTGTGTTGGCAAATCACATTGTTTACCTTCTTCCTCATCTCAAACTGTTTATTCTGTTCTGCTTGAACTTGTCTATAGCGATCTATGGGGCCCTTCCAATGTTGTGTCAACAAATGGTTTCTCTTATTACATAAGCTTTGTTGATGCCTTCTCTAAGTTCACTTGGATTTATTTTCTAAAAAAATAAGTCTAAAACCTTCACTATCTTTCAACAATTTAAGGCCATGGTTGAACTACAGTTTAATACCAAATTAAAGAGCATTCAAATAGATTGGGGGTGGGGGGGGGGGGGGGGGGGAGCGACCAAAT
>Ga0214545_1008122_pt1 | contig 17003 bp, 17 predicted proteins | sample CNSS4metaG_FD_160064 | JGI IMG/M metagenome (GOLD analysis project Ga0214545, IMG submission 160064) | Root nodule microbial communities from cowpea collected in UCLA plant growth center, Los Angeles, California, USA - CNSS4 | ecosystem: Host-associated > Plants > Roots > Nodule | place: USA... | reverse complement strand
TTCTATCTGTAAGAAATGTGCGATCGCCATCCTTTCAAGCGGCGCATGATCGCTTCTTCAAAGAAGGATTCCTATTCGACCGCACACGTAAGGCGGGCGTGATCCCGCTTGCCGCCGACGAGGAGGCTGGTACCGTGGAGTGCGTTGTGATTGCGCCCGACAGGACCGCGGCCCACGATCAGCAACACCGGCTTTTGAGTTCCTAGCGAGAACATCTTCACACGCTCAATTCACTGCCCCGTTCCAAATCAGCGCTTTCTCAGCCCCTAGATAAAAGGGAGCAAAGTCAGAGCAAATGGGTTCGGCGCTGCGGCCGGCTGCTCTCGCTTCAACGCCGGACACGGCGAGAGGCTAGGCTGTGATCGCTAATGCCAAACGTCGGATCCTGATCGTGCCCCTGCGCGGGACATATTTCTCGCCCAGCTGACCGCTCGCTGCAACGGGCTATCCTGCGCAACGGCATCGGCCAGGCGCATTGCGTCCATCAATCCCACGTTGCAGAATATTAGAGTCATGCTCAAGCGGCTGCGCTTGCAACCAGTGACTTTGCAAGTGAAACAGCGCGGAACCGATCTTCGGGTGAGGGTTATGGCGAGTGAGACCTTCGTCAACCGGCTGATCGCAAAGCTGAACAGCGATGCCTGGCCTAGAGCTCTTACGCAGATGCTCATTGAGGCTGCCAACACCAGTAGCATACTTCTGACCAGCTGAGCTGTGCCACTTATTTTCCTTGATGATAGTCGACTTGCATACTCTCAAGAGGTCGGTTTCATCGGCGGAGGGATTCGCCTGGCTTGCGACGATGCGTGTCCGCCCGCGAGGCGCGCAGACGACGGAGTGCGAAGGATGACCCGCTCGCCCGAGTTTTGAACTCTGCTGCATCGCTGCCAGTGTCGTAGACACGCGGCTATGCCCTTCTTCTGGTTCTACGCGAGCCATCGTCCAAATCTCAGAAGAGAGTCCACATCAGGCTTGGCAGTACGCTCCTTGAACCCGGCCCTGATGCGTGCCCGGCCTTGACAGCTCGATAAGAGACGCATCTCGAAACGCGAGAGGCTCGCCACTACCGCTTGCGAAAACCCAGGCCGTCCGGGATACACCATCGCGCAGCGCCGACGCGCCTCCCTGGTCTCACCCTAGCGACGAAGATGGCCACAATCACCGAGCAATCTTTGCTCGGAGGCGCGTAGTGGCCTATACATGGATCAATGTTAAGCAAGGCTTCCGACCAGAATTGTCGCAGACCTTACGACAACAGCTGACCACAAGATGAGAAATGAAATAAGTTCCCGGAGAACTCGCCCGCCACCCGATTCTCAGAGAACCATATCAGGCGCGCTACCTCATAGCCGAGCGCCGGAACTTTCGATGATCCGGCGGTTCGCGCCGCCGCGTTTTGAACAGAAGTAGACGAGAGATCGGCGCTCCCCGCTCGACACCGGCTTTACTTCATGCCGGACCTTACAGGTTGTGACAAGCACGGCGCCAAATGGCGGTCGGAATACGTGCTGTTCGTGCCTAGTAGGATATACCACGAACTCCCCCCCGTCGAAGTCTCTCGCTAGCTGCACAATCACCGAGTACTCGAAATCCGGATCACTCTCCGCATCCAAATGGATGCCAACAAAGGACCCGGGCGGCATACGATGCATTTGGCATCGGCGAACCACGTAATCTGAGGATGCCCCGAAGATCTGTCTCAGCGCGAAGCTGCGGTCTTTACTTTCAATTAGCTCCATGATCTGCCCTGAAGCTGTACCACTCACGTTGCTAGGCCTGTGGCCGGGTGGAGCTACCCTCACGCGCTTCACAAAGACGCTGTGGAAGTCGCCGGCATCTCCCTCCCGCACTTCTTCTTCCGGAATCTCAGCCTGCAGCTGATCGATCTTGGCCAAGTCGGCTTGGGTGAACAATATCTGGGGAGCGATCACGGCCGTCCCCTTTACCAACAGCTCTACGCGGTACTTTGTCAGCACTTCTTCTGAAAGCAGGCGGGATTTATCACTCATTGTGCGCGCCATGCGAGCTCACTCCTTTGATCTTCGAAGCAGGACTCCGGGTCCTGGTGCATTGAGACGAATGCTTGCTCCCAATGCTCGCCATCGAACTCGGTTATTCTTACGCGTGCGATCGTGCTTCTATCCAGGCATCGAATATTCACGCTGAACCCGGATGGGTTCGACCTCGGCCTATAGAATGGTTTTACCCCACAGAGCCGGCAAAACGTGTGCCGAGCAATGTTCTTGTTGAACTGATACGTAGTGAGAAATTCTTCACCGCGCTCGATGCGTAGCTTATCGCCAGTTACGAGCAAGTGGATAAACCCAGACATTTGACAAATCGAGCAATTGCATCGAACTCCAGAGAGCTCTCGCGGCGCTCTGACGTAGAACTTGATAGAGCCACAATGGCAACGGCCATGATGTTGGATCTCCGAGTGATCATCTCCCGTGCGCGCCGCAATTCCGATGAGATCGCGGCACCACTGGACGCTGATCCGATAGGCTCTAAAGAATTCATCCAAAAAGCGACCACTACGGTCAGGCTGCACAAGTTCACCAATCAGCCGGCCTGTCATTTCTCCGTGGTACTTCTCCGCGGGATCTTCTCCGCCGACATGGCTGCGAAAATACTCAAGATCGTCCGGCTGCGCTTTAAAGGCTTTGGCCAGAGTGGTCCACAGCGACTGGATCATGTCCGCAGCATGTAGCTCAAAAGCTACCATGTAAGCGCAACGAACGAGGGAGTCTTTCGAGGACAATCCGGCATAGAGAGAATGCAGGTACTGCTTCGTCCTAGAGGTATAGTTGGGCAGTATTGCTCGGCCGAGTAGTTGGGAGGCATCCTTTTTCAACAGGTTGGAGTGAAAGTTTTTCGTCAACAGAATATCCGGTAGCGCGGCCTTGCCCCCCTGGAGAATTCGGCCATGGCCACCGGTCTCATCCCAACAGATAAAGTTCGCGACCACGCTGGTCAGCTCAATGTCTCGCGCAATATCCCGATTGTGATGCATTGCATCAAATATGAGGTCCCTTTGGGACCCCGCCTGCAGGTACGGGAACGCCTGTGACATCGCCAGATATTCGGGCAGCAGACTGGCTACCTGATCTTCGGACATCTGCGCGGCGAACGGATGCGGGCCAAACAAGGCTCGCGCTTGCTCGGTCAGGTACTCGCAGCATATCTTCGGAGGCTGATCCGCTGCAGCTCGAGACGCTTGAGATGTCATGTGACCCCTGCAGATGAGAAGCGAACGGTCCCTGACGGAGCAACTTCGTGTCCGGGCCAACCATTAACCGTCCTGGGTTTCATCGGCTTCGAAGGGCCAATGATCGCGTTCACCTTCCAGGCGAACTTTCGTAGTTTCCTTCGCGATGGCAGACAGCGCCATGCTCAGTCCAGCTCATGAGCATTGAAGGAATGCGTTCAGTATTGGAGCGGCGGGAATCCGATCGGATTCCCGTCCACGAGCAGTCCGACGCCGCAACGCCCGCCACGACCAGCATTCGCGCGGAGACTCATAATGGATACTGCGCCGCCCATGCCATTTTGATGCTAATGTCGCGTGCGCGAGTGGCGTGCCTGGCCGCTCGGCGCGCTTGCAGCTTTCGCGATGTTGGGCGAATGGATCAAAGCCTCGCGGTTGCTGCTCCCGCCATTTCGTCGAACCGCTGTCAGCCTGGGACAGAATTGTAGTCTCCAATTTGTACCTATGATGCTCTTAAGTCCTTTGGAGGCTGGTGTCATACCGCTGCTGGCGGCACAAAGCATCTCACAGAGACCCTCGCCCGTTCTTCGCGTTCGCGATGACCGCCTCTAAGTTCTTGGTGGCTCACAGCAATCATCATGCCAACTGTTGAATTCGCTCCGTAGGATCTGACCAAGTTGATAAAACGGTCGTGACGCCTCCTCATTGCGAGTGTATCGAACTTCAGAGCCTGCGCGCCGCTGTCAGAAAGCAAACAGCGAAGAGCCAGCGGCCGCTCAAATGCGTACAGGTCTGCTCAATCGCGGAGATTGCTGCAAAGGCGACGCATAGGTTGACTCTGCGCTCCGAAGCCAGCGACAGCGCTTTGTGCGTGCAGACGGCAGCGCTAGTACGGTGACCCGGGTCGCTGACTATTCAGTCTTGGCTCGTGCCCGTTACGTGAGAAGCAATGGCCTTCCACGACCTCCAACACGGCCGAACGGGACCCTGGAACATGCGCAGGCCCCTTTGTCTGTGCCCCGACAATCCCGCGCGACTCCGTTGTAGCATAACGTGGTCTACGGAACATGCGGCCCCGCTGCTCGGGATATCGACGGATACCATTGGCAGACGCTATTGGTAGCTGGCCGAGATGCGTCGGCACTTGTTGTGCGCTCTCCGACACGGGTGCGGCGGTGATACATTCCTCGGGCGTATCCACTATCATGGCCTGGACTCTCCGGATCGAGCGTCACGAGCAAGTGCCGCAAGATCGGGTTCGAGCTTCGGTTGAAGCGAGAAAATTGCGTCTATCAACGCCTGCGCCGGTTGCTCAGCGGCCTCAACCAGCGCCGCCCTCTCGGCCCGCGCAGAGGGAGCGAACACACGCTTAACGACCGTCGGCGAGCCCTTGAGGCCGCAGTTGGAGGTGTCTTCGACACCGGCTTGTTGCGCGCTCCATTTCACGATTTGGGCACGCGCTGCACGCAAGGCATCCGCCATCGCGCCGCGCCGGATCTGATTAGTCGCCTCAAGCATGGTGACGAGGCACGGCAATTTGGTTTGCAACACCTGCACACCTCCTTCGCAGCGTCGTTCCACTTCAATCGTTTGAGCGGCGAGGTCCAAGGATCGGATCTTCGCGACGTAAGTTAGCTGCACTACGCCCATTCGCTTTGCGATGCCGGGCCCTACCTGCGCAGTATCGCCGTCGATGGTCTGCTTTCCCGTGAAAATGAGATTCGTCGGGCGATAGTCCTTACCGATTTTCCGGATGGCGGTTGCAAGTGCATACGTTGTGGCCAGTGTGTCGGAGCCCGCAAAGCAGCGATCGGTGAGTAGGACGGCGCGATCAGCACCATAAGCCAGCGCCTTTCGCAAGGACTCTTCTGCCGATGGCGGTCCCATGGTAAGCACGGTAATTTCGCCGCCGAATCGATCGCGCACCTCCAGCGCGGCCTCGAGCGCGAAGAGGTCATATGGGTTGATGATGGTCGGCACTCCCTGGCGCATGATTGTATTGGTCACGGGGTGAACACGGATTTGCGCCGAGTCCGGAACCTGTTTGATGCAGACGACATTGTGCACGATGTTGCTCCAACAGTTGCGATAGCTACGAAGAGAACAGCAAGTGTTGTACCATCGCCGCCGTTTCGGAATCGGCTCGCTGTCACAAGGGCTTAAAACGGGCGATAAGTCGCTCCAGCCCGCTCTTCCTGACGAACGAATGCCGACACAAGTCAGGGCACCAACAACGCGGTTCCGCTCGTCACGCCAGCCGAGAGACGCAAGGAATGCTCGCAGGCTAACTGCCGCGAACCACCTGCGGGCATCGGACCGATCGACGGTTAAGCATTGCCGCTCACACGTCCGCAGAATAGGGATAATAGCTTATTACATGTTCGAGCTACCGACGGTTCGCGATTGTATGGTGCGCAGGTGAGGCTCTGTAACTCATGGCGCACAAATCCATGTTGCGCGCGCGCCACGTCGTCGCCGCAGGCCGGCCCATTCCCTTCAGAGGGCGTAGATTGCCTCTTCGGAATCATTCTTCAACTATCTGTTTGGCAGCAGAAGTTCCGGCGGATGTGGTTGTTCAGAACCGCTTTATCTCAACTCCGTATTTTCGCAGCGCATAGCCGATTTGGCGCGGGGTTAGTCCGAGTAGGCGCGCTGCCTTGGCCTGCACCCAGCCAGATTTTTCCATGGCCGCAATGACACGCTCGCGATCGGTCATGCTCGAACCACCAACGAGAACTGTGCCGGCAGGTGCCAGTGGGGCCGATTCGCAGACAGACTGCGGTGGCAACGTCGTTTGAGCTAGCGGAATGATGGACTTTGCAGGCATCGGCTGCATGGGTACCGCCACGTCGGTCTTGTCGTTCGATGTGCTTTTCCAGAGCATCATGGAAAGGCACTGGCCTTGGGAGCATGCAAAGTCACTTCTCACAATCGACGGCCCGGTACACAGCGTCGCTGTTCGCTCGATGCAGTTTTCGAGTTCGCGAATATTTCCCGGAAACCCGCAGTTCATCAGTACATCGATCGCACTCGCCTCCAGGGTGAGCGTACGGCCGTTCTCGCTGTTGAACTTTCTGAGGAACTCTCTGGCTAGCAGCGGAATATCAGTGCGTCTTTCGCGCAGCGGCGGCAACAACAAGGGAACTACGCTAATACGATAGTAGAGGTCCGCGCGGAAGTCGCTCCTTGCCACAGCCTCTTCAAGGTTCTTATTGGTCGCAGCTATGACTCGAACATCGACCTTAATCGTGTGATTGCTGCCGACGCGCTCGAACTCCTGCTCTTGCAGAACTCGCAGCAACTTCGCCTGGAACGGAGCTGAGATCTCTCCGATCTCATCCAGAAATAGCGTCCCTTTGTCAGCAAGCTCGAAGCGCCCCTTGCGCGAGCTGACCGCACCGGTAAAGGCACCTTTCTCATGGCCAAACAATTCCGATTCCAGGACCGTCTCGGGCAGCGCCGCGCAATTCAGTTTAACGAACGGTCGTTTAGCACGGGACGAGGACTCGTGAATTGCCTTGGCTACGAGCTCCTTGCCGGTGCCGGATTCGCCACGCAGCAGAACCGTGCTGTTCGATTTGGCTACAACCGCAATCTTCTCGAGCAGCCCGCTCAGCGCGGCGCTGTCGCCAATAATCCCGTGGGCGTGAAGCTTCTTGCGCTCGCGAGCGACCACCCCAAGCTCAACTACCTTCTGTGGCTGGTCTTTGTCCACTAACAATCGTTCGCGATCGCAGGCGAACAAGCGATGTAGCTTCACTGTTTGTCCCACCAAGTCGGCGACCATAGCGAGCAGCCGCGCATCGTACTCGAGCCGAAGACTGGAACTATCGTCCTGGATACGGTCTACCGTCAGCGTACCAACGACCCTCGCTTCGATACGAATAGGAGCCCCAATGAACGATACGCGCACACTGTCGGAGGCGCCGAGAAGCTCCCGGTCGGCAGCGCTGAAGGCCGGCTCGCCGGCTACGCTCTCGACAACAAGAGGCCCGTCTGTCGCTACGATCTGGGCGATTGCATTCTGCGGCAGCCACGTGCGGTAACGTTCGTCACTGCCTTCGCTCCAGCCGGCGCGAACGGTAATTTCCGGGATGCCGTCATCGCGGAATAGTGAGACGATGCCGTGTCGCATCTGCACAAACGATTGCAGCAGGCCAAGGACCTTGGCCAACGTGACTTCGAGCCGATCAGGAGCGCTGACTACTTTCGATATTTCGAAGATGCCGGCCAGCGCGCTCTCATACGACGGCTGCCCCGAGGGATTACGCTCCGGCTCCGGTTGCGAGGTAGGTCGTTCGCCCGAGGATGGGATATGCAGCATGAGCCTGTCTCCGTTGTCTTGATTATCCTCCCTGGAGTCATGCTGGGATTGGCGAGCTTCGTTTTGCATGTCACTCTCTGATCTAGCCCCACGTGTTGACGGGATGACATAGAACCGTGACACCTTATTATGGCACGACACGAAACTTGCAATGTGCCCTCGTTTCACTTTTTGCGGATCGTGCGCGTCGTCAGCGGAGAACATACGTGCCGCTGCAGGACACGTCAGCTGCGTCGCCAGAGCGGCGGCTTTACAAATGCTGCCCGCCATTGATCGGCACCTCGGCTCCCGTGACATAACTCGCCGCATCCGAGCACAGGAAGAAGATGACCTTGGCCACTTCATCCGGGGTCCCCACTCTGCGCAGCGGGATACTTGGCACGAGACGGGCTTCCGTGTCCGGCGATAGCATGTCGGTCTTGATTTCGCCGGGTGCGATCGCATTCACGCGAATGCCATGCGGCGCATAATCATAGGCCAGCTCGCGTGTGAGGCTCGCAAGCGCCGCTTTCGACGTCGCATAGGCGCTACCGGCGAATGGGTGCACCCGTGAGCCTGCTATTGAAGTCACATTTACGATTGCTCCTGACGCGGCTCTTAGCTCGTCAAACAGACCCTGCGCCAGCAGGATCGGAGCTACCAGATTAAGATGAAACACCCCCATCCAGGTCTCGGTTGACGTGGTCAGCGACGTCATCCGATCGCCAGTGGGTGTTTTCGGCGAGACCCCGGCATTATTCACCAGCGCGTGCAAGGGCGCACCAGCCAAGCGCTTCTTGACCTCGGTGATCGCACGCGGCAGCATTCGATGATTGCTGAGGTCGATCTGGAAATGATCGTCATTCCCTGCCTCCCAGGAGCATCGCTCGCTGTCGAAAGGTTGGCGCGCGCAAGAAATGACACGCCAGCCCGCCTCCGAGAACAGCTTGGCAGTGGCATGACCAATTCCGCGCGATGCCCCGGTGAGCAACATCGTCTTTTGTTCTCTACGATTATCACGCGCTTTATCGGCGTAAACGAGGCAACCCAAATGTGTTTCGGCCAGCGGCTCTCTAATCAGATTGTCATTCGGCAGATCGAGATCCAAGGCCGCCTCCTCTACTGCTAGGCCAGCGGACGATTAGCAGGATTTGCGCCACTGCGGTGCAGATAAATCACCTCCATTTTGCGTCCTAACGTCGCGCACGCCGAACACTTGGCCGATTTCAGACAGCCGTGGGTGTGCTTTGTGACAACAATGGCAAATCAGCTACGTAAGCTCTCTAGCACACTCGCCTGCTTCATCACAGGGGACGGACCGCGCTCGCTTTCTTGATCGCGCAACCGAATGAGCTGCGGCTTGTCGCCGCCTCACCGAAGTCAACGACCGCTCGGGAGCGACCACGGACATTTTGCCGTGCTAACTCCAAAACTGACGTACCCGCCTCGCACGTCAGATTTGTCATTCGTCGATTCTGTTTGTCGCACCCCTGGGCAGAACTCGGGATATCGCTGGACGGGTTGGCTCCAGGCACGAGCTGGCGAACTGATATGTTCATCCACGCTCGAGCACTGATCAGCTCCGATTTGTCGCTTACCGAAGCATGACGACGACGTGTTCCGTCTGATTAACGCTGCGCAGCACTTTAGGGCGGTTGTTATCGACGTCATGGCTCAAGCCAGGGCACCCGGCCGTCGCTTCGTTCCGCTCTTCGCTGCAAGTTCTCGCCAACAGCATCACGTTGGGCAGACGATTGTTGCCTGTACAAGAACTGGCAGTACTCTTGGATGCAAAGAGCGACAATCAGGTCAATCAAGCGCGCTACAACTTTCATGAAGTTACGAGCTCTTGCGAATTGTCTTCGACCAAGATCAACCTGCTCGGATCGTTCAACTCGAACTCTATAACGCGTGGAGCAAAGAGACGCGCATAGCGCGTGAAGGCGCTCGTTGGGGGAAAACGGATCACCGTGTCGCAGCGCGCAAGGAGATACATCTCAGTGAGGGCAGAAAAGCCACCCTCGGCTCCGAGGGCGGCGTTGTGCAACGGGCCGGCGTGAGGCGCCTGGAACTGTTTTGGAATCGCAAAAACATCGGGAAGTATTGCCGACATCTGCTCAAGGATGAGCGCGCTGTCCGTGCATAGGAACGCCCTCACAGGCTTCGCATGTGGTAACGCCCTCGCCTTGTCAATGGCATTACAGACCTGTCGAAAGGCGCGCTCCGCGTCCGCCCAGTAGGGAGCATGCCCCATAATGTCCTCACCGTTGCCATGCCGGACATGAATGCCGATCACGCTGTACGGCTCAAAGTGCTCGCGGTAGATAGCATCAATCCGAGCCTGAATTGCAGCTCGCGGCTTGATGCTCCGAAAGATCTCTCGCTCCGCCTCCTGATCGCAGCGCCACATCAGGCAGGCATCACACACAACCGTGTTAGCGTCACTATCGCTCTGACTTTGGAACAGTTGATCGAGTTGGTCGCGTTCACGGAAGATCTGCTCGTCCGGGCGGTAGACGCAATCGATAGATGGCTTGTTCCACCATACCGGAAAGAATGGTCCCGGAAACGAACGTTTGTTGATGTCGTCGTCGCAAATCACCGGCACGCCGGCAATGTCTTCAACCGGTTCGAAGAAGACCGGAAAGGCATTGGTGAATGGTTCATCAAGATAGCAAGACCCCCGCCAATCGATGGCTAGCGTCCGCCCTGTCTGCTTTGCAAAACGCCAAGCTGCCGCCAGGGACCACAGACAGTCGCCAAAACCCGTACGTCGCCGGGACACTACGAACCGATCATTCATCGCACCGCTAACCATCTCGATTTCCTTTTCGCGCGCTCCTGGTTGGACAAAAGACATCGATACAGACATCTCGGGTCTCTTCTCCCCCGGCGTCACAGTCTGCAATCGCGGTGCCGGCGAGCTGCGTCGGTAGAACTTCATAGCAGGGCTATCCGTGATGGCCGCGTCCTCTCAACACTTTCTGTCCTTTCTTCAGCGGTGTTGCATCGACCTGCCCGAAGTCCGATGCCCAATACTCCCTGCGCATCGGATGGAATGGCCCCCTCACATGCAGGCATAGGAGGCGTGGCCACATGCGCTTCGTGGTGCTTCACCAGGGAAACTCGGGACGGATCGATCTCTGCCCCGAACTCCCCTGCCAGCAGCTGCCGCAGCAACAGTTTGGCGTCTAACGTAACCGGCTGAAACACAACAGGACGCTCGAGCGTGGTTTTGCAATAAGCTTCAGTCGCGTAGAACGCGATGCGGTCGATCTCCCCGAGCTCGACTCCTGCGGTAGACAGGCAGTATCGGATCGAGTTGCTAGGGAGCTTGTTGGATGGCTTGACACAGTTGAGACGCTCGTCTTCGACAGCAGCAATGACGCGGTGATCCTGCACAAGAACCGCAGCGCCATCGTGAACAGATCTATTCGGCAGCTCCGGAGAGCTTTCATGGATTTTATCAAGGTCACAACTCAGTCCCGGGCACAACATCCCGTTCTCCATCGTCATGACGGGAAGGCCAACTGCCGTCCCACCGAACTAACCTATACAGTCACGCTCCGCCGGTGCGCGGGCCAGACAGCACAACACGACTTTACAAGGTCTGTCTCGGCGCATAGCGACAGGCGCTCATAAATAGGGTGCTGGCGTCCGATGCAGACCGAACAGGCGGCCATAGAGCTGGCTTGATCACGGCCTCTTAAGGCCGTTGCAGAAGCCGCTGTAACAGACCAGGCCGCTCGCGAGCTACCGCGGAAGGACTCATGTCACTGCATCGATTGACTTTCTCCCTTTCGCTCAACTCACGTCAACGCAGCAGGCGCCGCCGAAATAGTGCTGTCGACGCGAGAAATGGCAAGACCGCGTAAACACAGAGCGCACCTACGTGCAGGGCGGCACTGTCGGCGCCGCGCTCAAGCATCGTTGGACGAATAAGGTCGACCGAATGTGCGAGCGGCAACAAGCTGGCAAAATGCCGAAATGAGTCGGGCAGTTGGCTCGTCGGAAAGACCGCGCCACAGAGAAACACCATGGGCGTAAGGACGAGCGACTGGTAAAACACGAAGTAATCGTAAGTTGGCGCAAGAGATATGACGACCATTGCCAGGCTGGCGAAGACAAGGCCGGTAAGGGCGACTGTTGGTATCGCACAAAGAATGGACGACCAGGATGCATAACCCAGCGCGGCAGCGACAATCCCGATTGCTGTCCCGGCTAGAACGGACTTACTGGCCGCCCACACCAACTCACCTAGAACGATATCTCCGAGCGTGAGCTGTGTGAACAGAATTCCCTCCCAGGTGCGCTTGACACCCATCCTAGCAAAGGCCGCATACAGGGTTTCAAAGGTCGCTGATGTCATCGCGCTGATTGCGACCATACCAGCCGCCAGAAAGGCAATGTACGAAGTCCCCTCAACCCGTCCCACGATGAGTCCGAGGCCAAAGCCAAGGCCCAACAGATTGGTGATGGGGTCTGCGAGATTGCCGAGAATCGATGCAAGCGCGACTTTCCTCCATGCCAGGAAGTTTCGTCGCCATACCGCGATCCAGTTGTACGCGTTAGCCGGCATCAACGATGCATAACCTTCATCCATCGCTCATTTCTCCATCTCGCGCCCGGTCAACCGCAAGAACACGTCTTCGAGATTCGCGGGGCGCTGCAGTACGCGAAGGTCCGCTTGCCCGCGCAGGTGCACGCGCACTTGCTCCGGATATGGCGCGTAACAAAAGAGCGTCTCTCCACTCACTTCGATATGGCGCGCATAAGGCCTGATCAGCTCTCGTAGTTGATTGACATCACCGCCATAGATCTCGATCACGTTGCAGCCGATATGCTCGTCGATCAAGGCGTCTGGCTTGCCTTCGGCGATTTTGCATCCACTCTCAAGCACGCATAGCCGATCGCACAGGCGCTCGGCCTCTTCCATGAAGTGAGTGGTCAAGAGGATCGTCTTGCCACGCGCTAGCAGGGCCCGCAGGCGTTCCCACATCAGGTGGCGTGCATGCGGATCCAGCCCAGTGGTCGGCTCGTCCATCACGAGTAGATCTGGATCATTAATCAGGGCACGCGCCAGCGTCAGCCGCCGCTTCATGCCACCGGACAACTCGGAGACACGCACGTCCGCTTTGCTTTCAAGGCGCGCAAACTCAAGCAGCGCGGGCGCAACCGCCTCGATCCTGCTAGCGCTCATGCCGAAATAGCGGCCAAACACAAGCAGGTTCTCTCGCACAGTGAACTCGAGCTCAAGGTTGTCGAACTGCGGCACCACCCCGACGCGCACACGCGCCGCACGCGCGCGCGACGGCACAGGCTCATCGAGGACTGTAATCTTGCCTCCGTCGGGCGAAATCATGCCGAGGAGCATGCGCGCAATCGTACTCTTGCCAGCTCCATTCGGCCCAAGCAGTCCAAAGCACTCTCCGCGCGCAACCGAGAACGACAGGTCGTTGACGATAAGCTTGTCGCCAAATGACTTCTTTACACCGGCAAGGTCGATCGCCACAGTGGACATGTTCATCTTAGGCTGACAGAAGTCGTTCCGTGGACGATCGCTTCTTGGCGACCGTTTTGCTCCAGAGCATGCCCTCGCACCAAACATGGTCGACACGCCCCCATTGGCAAGCTGCCGCAGCGTCCGGAAAGAATCCTCGTCCGTGGAGGTTGGCGCTCGTGTTGCAGAGCAGCGGAATGCCCGTGAGTTGCTCAAATTCGACGAGAAGCGCGGCAATTTCGTGAGGAGAGTTGCGGGAAATTGTCTGCAGCCGCGCCGAGCCGTCAAGGTGGACCACCGCCGGGACCTTGTCGCGCCAATTCGCCCGGGTCTGGTGATCGAACAGCATGTAAGGATCTGGCGTGCCCGGGCTGAAGATCTCCGGCGCCCGATCCTCAAGACAGATCGGCGCCACTGGTCGGAAGTGCTCGCGACGTTTGATCTCGTTGAGATGATCCTTCATTGAAGGGCATGTTGGGGCTGCAAGAATGCTTCTACCTCCCAACGCCCGCGGCCCAAGTTCGGCGCACCCGGAAAGAAAGATGACGGGCTTATTGTCGGCAAGAATCGACGCAAGTTCACTCAGACTGCAAGGTGCGGCCTCCCAGTCCGGCGGAACCACGCTCTCCTGGAGGGCAGGACCACTGTAAACTGACCATTGCAATGGCCCGAAGCCATCCTGCGCTGCCATGGCTCCGCACGCCGCGCCGATTGCCGAGCCGCTGTCATTCGGAAACGGGGGCACCCAGACATCATCGAATAATCCCGTCGCGCGAAGCGCGCTGTTCCATTTGATATTGAGACCGCAACCTCCGGCGACACATAGATTTCGCGCTCCCGGAACCGACGAATATCTCAGCAGAAGCAGCGCGATTTCCCTAACAAGAAGACGTTCCAGAAACACATGGAACGAGGCGAGGACGTCCTCCGCTCGCTTGGTGGCCAGGCGCAATGCGCTTGCCTCGAAGAACGCGTGCATAGCTGCAAGAGACGATTCCGCATTGTTGATGTCTTCGCGGTAGCGGCGAGCCTGCTCCGTGTCGGCCGCCAAGCGTGTTTCATAAAGCTCCTGAAACACTTCCACGATGCTTTCATCAACGGAGCCAAGAGCGATGTAAGCCATCAGCTTGCCGGCGATGCCCAGATCCCAATTGGAGCGGTTCGGCTGCCGGTATGGCCCGAAGTGAAGGCCCGCGGCAGCATAGGCGTGGCCAATCATCGGAAACAGCGATCCGATGAACCGAGCTCCGCGCGGTTCGACATAGTAAAGACGTGGAAAGATACAGCCATCCCATACCAGACAGAACGAGGGCTGTCCCTCGGCTGCAAAGGGACTGGTGCTATATGCCGACGCGACATGGCCTGTGACATGCGGGTAGCTCTTATATGGAAACTCCTTGCCTCCGAGGAGGAGGCCAACGCCGTCGACCGGATCAAGGAGGCCCTCAGCATGACGCTCGACATATGGCGCGCCTTTCAGCGCGACCTGCACCGCTCCGCTTAGGAGCTGGAACTGCGATTCACTCTCCCCGTCCCAGCCGTCAATGACGAACTGATCGATATCCCGCGGCTCCAGGCCATGCTCCGCCAAGGCGCGCACGACTGCATCGAGATTGTCGACGGACTGATAGCGTGGACTGTTGCCGCGCTTCTCTTGCTCAACACAGAAAAGAAGCCGCCCGTCTTCGACGACAGCAATTGCCCCGTCATGTGTCAGCTTTATTCCGCAGATGCGCATACGTCCTCCTGGCCTAATGACCTACGTTTGATTGTTCTGACAACGCGCCTGGCTTCCGAAACCGGACGATCAAGCAGTCTTCGTTTGCCGATCCGGTGCAGCAGTGCCGACGCTCGACCTCTGATAGGCTCTCGTTAAAGAGAGCGATCACAGTTTCGGCACCAGCAGCATGCCCCCAGAGTTGACATAGTTCATCACGCGCTGACCCGAAAATCAGAGTGCCACCTGGCGCAAGCATACTCACCAGGTTGCGGATAGCCGCATGCATCTCGCTCACGTCTTTGAGGTAGTAAAGAACCTCGGCCACGACAATCAAATCGAACTGCTCAGTGGTCGAGAACCGCTGAATGTCGCAGGTCACCCAAGTAATATGTGACCACTTACTGGTCCGCAGTCGCGCTCGCTCGATTGCCTGCGGCATGACATCCACAACGGTAAGTCGCTCGCATAGCGGCGCCAGCATCTCCGTGAATGCACCGGCTGCACATCCTACTTCGAGGGCAGACGCAGCATCTCCGTTGCCACACGACATCCGGAGCATTTGCGCGTATCGCTCCTGCTCGAACGAACTGCTGTCAAGGCGCCATGGGTCGTCGACAGCCAACTCTCGCTCTAATAGCTGATGGTTCGAGTCCAGATTCATGAGACGACCACTTATTTGTAGGCAGTCGAGCGTTCGCGACCGGAAACACTCTCCGTGGCCGCGAGGCCCCCTTTTTGAATGGCAGTATGAATGGCAGTAGGCCCCATCCCTACACCAGCCGCGCCTCGTCCGGCATTGGGGCGCAGGATGACACGCTCCTTCTCCTCTTCCGCCGGCACATTGGTAACTTTTCGGGATAGCCAATCGCTATTGCTCAATGTACAAAGCGCATAAGCCTTCAATGGTAGTAAAAGAAAGATATTTATCGGTGTGTGGAGCGAGAAGCCGATAAACCGCAAATCGCGGGCACGAAGCGCTGCCACACTGCACCGGACCATAGTCATTGCAGCAATCGTCAATCCCGTCCACCAGGGTATAGAGCCACCGATCACGAGCTGTGCAAGCGCAGTAAGTGTTGAAATGGCGAGGAGAAGTGGGCCGAGATTTTGCCCGATAACATCTAGGGTCAAATATCCATCGAGCTCTGGCAGCAGGCGCAATGCAAGAAACGTATCTCGAAAGGTACTGCGGGCCCAACGGAGCTGCTGACGCAGATATGGCCCAAGACTGTGCGGGACGACTGTGGCTGCTATCGCGTCTGGGACGTATTCGGTTCGAAACCCCGCCTTGAGCATGAGTATCGTTAGATGGCGGTCCTCGCCGAAATCACTCGGCTTCCCACGAAAGAATTGCGCTTCGTATTGGTCAAGAAGCAAGGTGAGTGCGGAACGCCGATACATTGCACATGGGCCGCAGCAACACATGACGGCACCGAAGCGCGCCTGTGCCGCGCGCTCTTCGTTGCACGCGAGCCAATATTCCATATCGATCAGCCTGGTCAGCCAGGTCTGGTCGCGATTACTTGCTATGAGTTGACCCATCGCCGCACCGATTTCCGGGTCATGCATCTTTAATACAAGCTTTGTGACGACGTCGGCAGCAAGAATCGTGTCGGAATCGACGTTGAGAACCAGATCCCCGGATGAGCTGCGTATTGCGGCGATCTGCGCTTTGCGCTTTCCGACGTTGTTGGCCAACAAGATGATATTGAATCTCGGATCGTTGGCATATACCTGGTGTACAGGCGCGACCACGTCCCGGTTTGCAGACCCGTCATCGACCACATAGACCTGCATCTTTCCGGCGTAGTCTTGACTGGCAATCGACTCCAGACATTCGGCAAGCGTGTTTGGATTCTCGTTGAAGCACGGCACGATGACATCCACAGAGGGAAGGACCACCTCGGCTTGTCCGAGGCTGTCCTGTAGCGATGAGTTGATCGTCGGCTGGGCATAAAGCGCTTGCACGCTCTTATAGACAGTCGAGAGTAGCGCATAACTTGAAACAGCGGCAGCACTGGTTGTCGCGAGCAGGTCCATAGGGTGCCAGTTCTTGTTCAGTGGAGTTGAGGGAGTGGACGGATTACAAACCCGCGCCGTTGTAGTGCCGGAATCAGAGATGCCAGCGCCTTCGTGGTCTGATCACGCAGCGTTGTATCGGTGCACAGTCTCTCCTCATCGGGAGGATACCCGTCGTGCAGGAGCACAATTGCACCCGGGCGAACGTTCGCCAGCACCGAATTCACAATTGTATCAACACCAGGGCGGGACC
>Ga0214545_1008119_pt1 | contig 17017 bp, 6 predicted proteins | sample CNSS4metaG_FD_160064 | JGI IMG/M metagenome (GOLD analysis project Ga0214545, IMG submission 160064) | Root nodule microbial communities from cowpea collected in UCLA plant growth center, Los Angeles, California, USA - CNSS4 | ecosystem: Host-associated > Plants > Roots > Nodule | place: USA... | reverse complement strand
GGAGAGATATTTTTTTATATTTATATATATATATATATATATATATATATATATATATATATATATATATATATATATATATATATATATATATATATATATATCAACTCTCAACTTGAGATTGAGAATGCCCTAGATGAGAGCAGTTATTAATTACGACGAAATATATATAGAAAAAAAATATATATTATAGGATTAAAAGTCAACCTAATTTCCCTTCAATGTCGTCCTTTTTTTCAATTGAAATAAACTTATCTTGACTATTATATTTAATATCATACATTAAATTAAATAAAGTAATAAACGTTTTGAAGTAGTTTAATTGTATTGTATTCTTTTTCCCTATAGTTTGAAATTTGTTTTTGTTCGATATCGAAATAAGTCTTTATATTTTAAAATTAGTAGATTTGGTCGACCATGTTTTTTTTTTCACTTCAAATTCTCATTTTATATCCAAAATTTTGGATTTTCGATATTTAGTACCAAAAAATTGAAATTTAAATACTTTTTAGAATGCAATATTAGATTTTACAGAAGAACAGTGTTTAATTAAATTTGATACTTTGAATGAAGAAGATTCTAGTGTGTGTCTATAATAATCTAAAATCTATTATTTTGGAAGTGATAAAAAAAAATGTACAATATTGTAATCCACAATGTGGTAAATTGATAGCAGAAATTGCAGACATGTCACATTGTGTGGCCATTATTTCACTGTTGTTGGACAAACACAATCCAACTTGTGCAACTTCTTCAAATTGCCAACTTTATATTATTTACATTTTTTAATGCAAGCAATACATCATACATATTTGATGCAATTTGGCAACGGTTATAGTTCTTGCATCCATTCCAATCCTCGTTATTAAACAATAATAAAATAATAACTAGCGGATTATTAGGGTTAGTTTTTTTTTTTTTTAAATTATTGAACCATATACTTTTTAATACTTTATTACGTAGTGGCATAGGTTGGTACGAGTTTAATTCTTATTTAACATATCAATGCGATAATGGAGCGGAAACATATTCTTTGCTCAATTTTTTACCCATCTAACCCTCATTCTTTATTTCTTTCCACATGTACCACCACAATGTAGTAAAGATAATAAAATATCAATAGTTTTTCTCAACAATTTTTCTTACCTCAAATGTCATAGGTATCACATATAAAGAGTCATATATTTATGTCGGGTATATCTTTCAAATATATTTTAAAATATTTAAACGTGAAAAAGATACATATTTATTTATAACTTTCAGATATATCTTGTTCAAGCATTAAAATATAACTTAAGCAAGAAAGATTATTCTTAATTGGAGAAGTAAAATCGCTTAGTTAGAGTAACTGGCTTAAGAAATATCTGAATGTATTATCGATGTATGTGAATGTGTTGATATTTGTATTATTACCAAATTATATGCATGATGATATTTATATGATATCAATAATGACATTAACAAATTTTTTATTTCGAAGTTCTTTGACATTTAAACAAGATCAAAAAATGAATACAACATTAGTGTAGTCAAGAATTTTGATACCAGTTATTTTTAACATTGTATTTCAGTTCCCGAATTAAAACATATAAAGGCAAGATAAAAAAAATGAGGTGTTTTGGCTTTAGTTAAGCATAAAATTTGATATTAAACTTCGATTATCTCTAAAATTAAAACCTAAAACAATAAAAAATAATAATAATAAAGGAATAGGCCTCGGTTCTGAAAAACAACTCAAGCCTATTGTGGTATTTAAAAAAAATCGTTCAATAACAGTAGTTTGATTCACTTTGAAAAATACCCAAGCATGAGAGCTATTTAAATGGTAAACAAACAAACGATAACGAACCTAAACAACCAACATTAGAGATCTCTTTAAAAATGGTGATGAGGAACTGCGCATGAAGAAACCTGTGAATGAGCAAACGAGCGAGAGAAACCATGAGAGAAAGCAAGAAGAGAAACTGAGAGAAAGGAGAAAACATGTAAAATGAAGGGTTCACAGCAACAACGCAATGTCGTGTTAGGGAAGTAACATTCTAAAAAATTAAGAACCGAAGCCTATAGTTGTACAAATAATTTCAAAAATGTCATCGCGTTTTAAAAGACTTCGATTTTATTAAACCAAAGCCTATTAGGCGATTTCAATTGTGTTTTGTGCACTAGTGTACCTAAGGTAGGATAAGTTAAGATGAATATGGATAGTGTTGGTAGAGAATGTCATACATACACAATCTTGTGAAGGTATATTTAGAGGGAGTCACGAGGATTACATTAGTAGTTTTTAATTCTACCTTGGTATCAATGAGTCTTTATATGTTGAGCTTATAGCCACTATTTTGTTGATTGAGATTATTGCTAATCATTGATATAGACATATGTGGTCGAAATATGATTTTGTCTTGGTATGTCAAGCCTTTTCAAGCCCTTAGACGGTTCTTTGGATTCTCATAAACATGTGGATGAAATGTATTACTATTTCTAACAATTTTACTTTTTAAGATTTCTCATATTTTTTTAAAGGATGTATACTATTGCATAATAGGCTTTTACATAAAACAATTTTAGTTTTTTATGCCAAGGATGTATACTTCCAACTGTTGTTTCTTCCCTAATCCTGAGATGGGAGGGAATCTTTCCTATAATGAAGGCCAAAGTCACCCACTTCGACTTCAACTATTTTGTGATCTCCCTCGGAGTTCGATTCTCAACCATGGGTCTCTAAAGCTATTGGGTTGACGAGGCCCTTGAGGACGTGGGAACATTGAGATTGTGTACGAGGGTTTTTCTTGTATTTGTCGTCGGCAAAGCTAAGGAGTTTTTGGGCTTGGGGCTTCTCAAGCTTGAATGAGGAAAGGGGCTAAATGAAAGGGTGGGGTATCATTGTCTTCATCGTTGGCTTCGACGTCGCAGCCTCTTTGGCAACAAAGTTGCATGATTTGGTGGTGGACATGTGGGAAAGTGAGGGTTCCCTCATGGCAACGTCAATAATGAGGCTATGGTAGAACAATAGCTTCTTTAAAGGGGAGAGAAGGATTAAGTCGTTGATGGCGGTAGTCAGCAAAGATAGGGAGACATACCAAACCTAAATAAGTACATAAAAATAGAAAGACACATTCAAAATTTACGTCAGACCATGTACTATCTAGTGCAAATTTATGTCGGACCTGTCCAAATTCGAAGTAAATTAAAATTTCAAATTTTGAAAATAAATTGAGGTTTAGATCACTAATTTTGAAAATAAATTGAGGTTTTGATCACTAACCTCAACGAAGTACTCTAAACCACAACTTAATATAACAAAAAGCTTCCAAACGCAAAATCACATACAAGAACAAAAGAACAAGACCTTTGGATCACCAATACATTCATAAAAGAGGTCATTGTAGTTGTTGTCGAAGAAGAAATAAAAAAAATGCCAAAATTATAAAGAAGAGAAGTGAGGAAAAAAAAACTGTGCACAAAAATAAATTTAAAAATTATGTTAGATGTCCTAGGGTCTAACGTAACTATTGTTGTTTTAAATTACAAAAATACTTTTTATTGGAAATCTCACATCGACTAGAGATAAGGTTAATTTATAATATATAAGTGGGATCAAATCTCACCTTACAAGTCAATTTTGTGGGGTTGAGTTGGACTTAAAGTTCATTTCTCAACATGGTATTGAAGCCATGAGCTAGAGCCTGTCCAGTGAAGTTTGATATTTGTTAGATCTATTGTTCCTCTCTTTATTGGATCATCTATTAATGTCTAGTCTCACATACAAAATATATATATACCTTGGCGTGAGATGGATATTGGAAGTCCCACATTGTTTAAGAATAAAATCAATTCATAATATAAAAATATATGTAAACCTCATATTACAAACCATTTTGTAAAATTGAGTTAGACTTCAAATTTATTTCTTAATACTTTTGTTCATCATTTTTCACCTTATATGTTTGGTGAACAAACATTAGATAAATTATGTACATGTCTCTTTTACACTTATGATAATTAATGTTTGAATGGTTTGACTAGTTTTAATATTAAAAATTGTTAGAATTTTACTTAATTTAATGATTTTTTACTAGTACTATTTTATATTCTTTAAAATAGATATTAACTATCTAACTTTATATTTGTTTAGACGTTTCTTGGAAGCTTTTTTTTTTTTACTTGATTTACATGGGTTTTAGTTTATTTAGTCCTTATACTCTTTTCTTCTTTTAATGTATTATTATATTGTTTTTTCTTTGTATACATGGTATATGATTGTTGAATTTTGGAACGATAAAACGATAAATAACATTTGTTATATAATTTATATTACTTATATCTACTATTATGCACATAGTTTTTTTTTTTCAAAAATAGTTAACATACGATAACTTTATATTCTCTAACTTTTTTCTTCTTTTCAAATTACAAGAAAATAGATCGTATATAACGTGGTCTAGGTTTATCTTTTATATATGGTTATGTTGATTTTTTTTTTTTTTTTGTTTTTTTTATTTTTTTTTTTTTTTCATGTAGTATTTATCTATTACCTTTCACAATGCATAGGAGTAAGAGAATGCTCACATGAAGTTGATGTTTTTTCACAAAGTTTCCTTATTCAAAAAATACTAAAAGTAGCAAAGTTTCAAAGTAATACATTAAAAAGGTTATTTCATTGAAATGTATTTCTTGAAACACTTTAACATTTTTTTATATCTAAAATTCAACCAAAACTAAATACAGAAATCTTTAATTAAAAAGAAAACCAAATACAAACATTTCCTAAATTAATGTTGACACTTAACCAATAATGATTTTTGTTTTTTTTTAAATGCTATATCTTTAAGGGAACACTTCCGAAAGCTCCAGATCTTCAAAGAGTTTCTCAGTAAATATTTATAAAAGAAAAAAAATCTATTTTTTTTCTTCTAAAACTAACATTACCTATTAAATAAAAAATTAAATTTTATAAAAAAATAAACTGACACTCATTAAATTATACCTAACTCATTTCAGTTATTGTTATTATTGTTCCCTAATAAAAATCCTTTTAAAGTCATCACTAACACAAAAATGCATGCATAAAAGACATTAGGTGACCAGAATTGAACTTCTGATGAGAAGTGATATTAAACTACCAAACAATTTACATATTTATTATACATTATCTTCATATATCCATTTATATTAAATATTTTTTTATATCAAGTTATCCAATTATTATATTATTCATTTTAAAATTTAAATTTTGTATGGAGATTGTATTTTTAAAAGATAGACTCAAAAAATGTATTTAAATTAGTAATAAATTCGACATTAAAGTAAAATAAAATTTTTATAAGAATATGATAATATTTTCAATTATATAATATCATCATTCCACCAAATACTAATATGGATATAATTTGTGTAGATGCACGTGAATACCTCCTCTACACAGACAATAATGTGACTCCACACACCTCAGATATTTATGCAGCAAATGGATCTTCAACAAATTTTAATCTTTTGCATACCCAAAAAAAATATTAATATGAAAAACATATGTAACAAACATTCTATTTTGATGTCAACTTTGAATTTTGTTTTCAAATGTGAGAATATATTTGTATCAATATATAAAATGATTTTTCTTTTTAATATTTGTTTTCCAATTTTATCTTTTAAATAAAATGTTTTAAAATAAAATGATTATTTTACCAATTTTACTGTTTGAAGAGATTATTTTTTAAAATTTTAATTTTTTATTTTATTTGACAATTTTTTTAAATTTAATTATTTTTTAATTAAAAAATTACTTACAAAATAAATTAAAAGTTGTTTATAATAAAAATATTAAAATTATAATAATAATAAATTTATTATTTTGTATTATTACAACAAATATTGAACACACTAGTCTATATTATATATAGACATAATTATATGAGAATTTGTGGTTTCATTTTGAAGATATTGTTTTTTAAATAAAAAACATTGTTAAATTGAAGAAACTGGGTGTGTAACATATAATATTTTCAATGATATATTTCTAAAAGATTTAGCTTCTTCAAAGTTAAAGAACTATTAGTGATAATAATCTAATGTATTTAGTGGAATTTATCCATTTTAAATTGCCTTACAAATGTTGTTCTTATCGTAACATCTTATCTAAGAATAAGATCTTTATTTAATTTTATCTCCATAATTTTAAAAAAAATTTAGTTATGTGATTAAATATTTATGTTTGTAAGACTCTTAATGTTAAATAAAATATAAATACAGAATATCACAAATGCTTTTAATTAGCTTCATACAAAATAATTTGACCCTAATTGAAACATTTATTAACGTGATCTTACAGTTTTGCCGCATTTACATCAGAACACAATAACAGAATCCCAATTTTCTTGCATTTGACGCAAGAGAAGAGAGAGAAAATAATATGCAATTTTCTTTAGTTTTTTTTTTTTCTTTTTTCTTTCTACATTCATTTCTGTTTTATCTCCAACCACATCTTCACCTTTCTTTACATCAACCGGCTGGTGTCGGTGACCAGCACAGGAGACTGCCTATACCCGGTTGTCCCAAACCAGCTCTTAGAATTGAAATCCGGTGTACCAGATTTTGGGTTATCTTACGGGGACAAGCAACGAAACTCAACTTCCGTGACCACAAGATTTGATTGGGCCACGTGTCCACACGTGTTTCTCAATCGTTGTTGTTATGAGAATTAATGTTGTAATTATCTCATATTAATGCTGTCACAGGTTTTGTTTTCGATTTTCCTGATGTGAATCCTTTTCAAGTTTCCATACAAAACATATTTCTAAGGAGTTGCATTCCGCTTTAATTTTATTAACAATAATCAAAAGAATTGTCCAGTTAAAAGGATATTTGAAGCAAATAAATATCTATAATATAAGAGAAATAGCTGAATAAAAAATATAATGATAAAAATAAGATTATTTTATTTTTGGAAACAATTGTTATTTGTGACCGTTATTGTTAGAATAGATTTATTTGAAGATGGTTAAGAAAAATGAAGAAAAGTTATTTGTTTGCTTGAGTAACTGTCCGATCAGGTGATCACTTATGAATAAAGATCCATTCATTCTCAGAAGGAGTAAGAGACATTATTAGAACTGTAGACACGCGCCCTCACGCGCGTGTGTACTGACTCACTCGCCTCTTCAACCGTTTCAGGCTTTTATCCTATTTGGTCCTGCTGTTTCCCAGTTCAAAAGCGCTTTTCCATTCAACCCAGGCCCCTCTATCTCCCTCTCTCATCTTTCAATCATTTTTACCTTTTATTTATATATATTGTCAAATTATATTTTAGATTAATATTTAAAGGGTTAAATATGTTTTTCAAGTAAATTTTAAAATTAGTTTATTTTAAAATTTTAGATTAATTTAATCATTTATTTTTTAAAATACATTAATTTAGTTATTTTAATCAAATTTTGTTAAGTTTATTTGACATTTCAAGTGTGTGTTTTATAATAGTATTTGACTCAACATTAAAACAAAAATGTGTCAAATAGTATAAATAACTCAAATACAATCCTGAAATGCGTACTAAACATCAAATAAACCTAATAAAATCTGATTAAAATGACTAAATCCACGTATTTCGAAAGATAAAAAACTAAATTAGTCTAAAATTTCAAAATAGATTAATTTTAAAATTCACTAAACATTAAGGGACAAAAACATATTTAATCCATATTTAAATTATTTATCGTACCATTAATATCATTTAAATTAAGAATACTATATGTATTTTTTAAATTTTAAGATAAGAATATATAAACACTAAAGATAAAGACCTATATTAATTTTGTATTTATTACAATCAAACGCTTATCACTTAGCTAAAAGCTATAACCATTAGTAAGAACGTAACTCTTGTTATATAAAGAGTGTAATAGTTCAAATATTATGATTTGATTGTGACTCAATTTATTTAACGCTGGGATACAATTGATGCCACATACATAATTTAATTTAAGAGACTACTAATTACTTACTTCTAAATATAATTATAATGATTAAATTAAAAACATGTTATATTTAAAGACTAAATTACCAGTAAATTAAAAATATGATGTATTATATGGGATTAGAAAGTGATTTAATAAATGTATATGTATGGAGATCAGATTAAAAATCTATTGGATAAGCATGTCTTAATTTTAGCAAAAGTTACATATAAACAGTTTTTGTTCTGTTTGTTCTGTTTCATATGAAAAGTGAAAGCTGTGTTAACTGTTTACCGTTTTATATTTTAAAGTTTTAGAGAAGTTTGTGCTAATTTAATATGATTGCTTTTATCTTGGGAGTTAGTTGCATTCATGGGTTAAAATATAAGAAAATAAAATTGGTACAGAAATATTATTTTATATTTTTATGTAATTAGTTTTTTATTATTTTAGTTTTATCACTTTACCTACACACAATAGTACAATAGTGCTTTTCAATCTAAATAACATTTTTAATATTTTATCTCTGAAATTTAAAGAGTTTATTCAAATATGATATATTTAATAATGAAATTACGTTTCCTGCATATAACTAAAAGATTTTACTATAAAAAACCATTTATCAGTGGAGTATAGTTTCTAACATTGACAATAATATATCACTAATATTTTTTAGCTAAAAAATTTTCTAAATTTCCTTGAGAAGTTTGTTTAAACTACGAAAATAATTTGTAACTGCTGTTCATAATTTCTAACTTATTTTTGTAATTCATCAAAATAAACTTTATACTAAAATTTGTAATATAAATTCACATGTAATAATTTTGTTAAAAAAACATTTAACTAATCTATTTACTAAATAGACCATCATGAACAGTTATTTTGTTAGAAAAAAAAAACTGTGAAAGTTATGGAAGTTTTATTTAAATAAATTTGCATTGGAAAGGTAATTTAGATGAGTTTGCCATGAGAAAATGACAAAACATATTAAAAGTAAATAGGATCCACATAGTGTTAACTTTAGTGCATATTTCGAATTAGGTGGAGTTTGAAAAGTTGATTTAACATACATAAACTTACTTATAAAATTGATTTCTGTAAAAAGTCATAACCAAGAAAATATGACAGTATTATAAAAATATTATTCGTAAATGTATTATTACAAATATTATATATATATATATATATATAATAAATGTTTTAATGTAATAATAAATGAGATTATTTGTTTGATTACTCAGCGTGACAGTACCATTGTTTAGGTTAAACAATAACTATTTAAAAATAACAATATAAATATTCACATAATATTTTTTAGTTTTTTTATTTTCATCAGGAGTAAGGAAAAGCACATTCCACTTAAATATATCAAATATTAAGGTACTTTTTTATCAGCAAAAAACTACACATTAAAAGCGATAATATTTTTATATTCTGTGTGATATAAGATACGTGTTCATATTAAATTTGTATATTCATACTATCACCTATTTCCTTATAGAAGGAAAACAAGTACACAAGAGAGAACTTGAAAAAGAATTTTTGTTATTTGACTTTAAGAAAATAAAAGAAGAAAGAAATTAAAAATACTGGAAGAAACATATTAATTCCACCATATTTTTATTTATTTGCCAGTTTAAAAGAACAAACACTGTTATGTTCATTATTTCTGGGAATAAGTTAGAAAAAACATTCACTCCCACAATCAAATTTAATCAGATATATTCCATATTTGCAATAGTAACAAATCATAAGTTATTGCATCATTAAAAGCTATTAACTTTTATAACATTAAAAGTTTTGAAATCAACATCCAAAGCATTATCAAATATCCTGTTTTAAAAAAACATATATAAATCTATCAGCACCAACTATACTGAATATTAAATATATAAAATAAAATAAAATAAAATAAAAAAAAGAAAACTGAGTGATTGATTAACGCAATCTCCTTCTTAACAACTAACACTTTATCAAATTCTCAATTTACATTCATTTTCAGAAGTTTCACAACAACAACGCAACCCTGCCAAATCCTCACTTTATTTATTTCTTCTTTTTCCACGCGCCTCAGAGGTTGCGTGCCAATTCAAGTTCGTTATTAAATTACAACAACACAGGTGTGCGTTTCGGCTGGCAAAACACACTCTAATCACCGTCCGTTCCAGCTGAATCTTGGAATCTTAAAAATATCAACGGTCAGATCTCGATGCGTACAAACTCTGATGCGAAACATTCCACCCTTGTATTTTAAACCCAAAAAACAGAATATTGTAATATTATATTATGTTGATAAAATTATAAACGATATTTTTTAAATAAAAGAAAACCCTTTCCCATTCCCGTTATATTCATGAGAATCATTTCAACCCATAAGAAGCACCACACAACATAACCAAAACACACACTCTCTCTCTTTCTTTTTCTCTGATGCATTCCTTCAAAAACACAACCTTTTAACTGTTTTTTTTTTTTTCCTTTTCCTTATTTTCTTCGCGGAATCCTAGAATGTCATCGCCGGGGTTCACTGGGGGAGGTGGGGCATCGGAGTATTTTGCCGGAGCGGGTGGTTTCACCGGTAGATCCATTCCGGCAGCCACCATGAACAACCCAAACGGCGTCGCGACTGCCACCGCAAACCTCCACCCTCTCTACCGAACCCAGCAACAGAACCTCCCTGCAATGTTTCTAGATCCTGCCTCGCAGATCGCTCAACGCCAGACACCAACCCTTATCGGTAAACGCACCCTCACCGAATTCCAAACCTATAACCAAACCTATAACCAACCCAACAACAACCCCAACCACGTCCTCTCTAACCTCTTGCTTCGTTCAGTTAAGCCTCGAACCAGTTTCTCTCAGAGTTCCATGGAGAACTTTCCCGAATTGCATAACCAAAACCCTTCCCTTTACCAACAGCAACGTTTTGGTGTTCCTTTACTCCATCAGCTCCGTCCCCAGCCCATTAACCTTCCCAGCAATGGGTCTGGGCCCATGCCAAGCCCAAATTTCGGCTATCGGAACTCCAATTTGGGCATGCCACAGAACCGGGTTCGTCTTTCTGCTCCTCTTCCGGTTCCGGTTCAGGTGGTTGAGCCGGAGAAGAAGATCATGGATCACCGGCTTCTCGAATTGGAGAAACAACTTCTGGAAGATAACGATGAAGATGAAGGAGAAGCCGATGCTGCGTCCGTGATAACCACCAGCGAGTGGTCTGAAACCTATCAGAATTTAATCAGTCCCGGTCCGGTTCAGAAACTGGTCTCAACATCACCGACTTCATCAACCACTTCGTCTACGTCATCTTCTTCCTCCATCGCTTCACCTGCTTCGGGATGCTCCAAGCAGACGCTCATGGAAGCCGCATCTGCAATTGTGGAAGGAAAATATGATATGGCTACGGAGATCCTGAACCGGTTGAACGGTCCGAACCGGACTGACAAATTAACCGATTGCATGGTGTTGGCGTTGAAGTCCAGGATGAATCCGGTGGAATATCCGCCTCCAGTGACGGAGCTTTTCGGCTATGAACACGCCGAGTCGACTCAGTTGATTTTGGAAAACTCCATGTGTTTTAAGGTAGGGTTAATGGCTGCGAATCTCGCGATTTTGGAAGCTGCATTTGAGGAGAAAACGGAAAACAAGTTCTGTGTGGTGGATTTTGAGATTGGACAGGGAAAGCAGTACCCGCACCTTCTCAACGCGCTCTCCACACGTGGACAGAACGTCACACTCAAACTAGTGGCGGTGGCCGAGAGCGGCGGCGAAGACAGAGTGCGTGCAGTCGGAGACATGCTGAGTCGTCTAGCAGAAAGGAAGAGGATCGGGTTCGAGTTCAGACTTGTACCAACTCAGAAACTCACCGAGTTGACCCGCGAGTCGCTGGGATGCAATGAGGACGAAGTTCTCATGGTGAACTTTGCGTTCAAGCTTCACAAAATCCCTGATGAGAGCGTCTCCACCGAAAACCCTCGCGACGAGCTTCTCCGGCGCGTGAAGGGACTCGCCCCGCGCGTGGTAACAATAGTGGAACAGGAGATGAATGCAAACACAGCACCTTTTTTGGCTCGCGTGGCAGAAACGCTGTCGTTTTACGGTGCCTTATTGGAGTCCATGGAAGCCATGACCTCTAGGGATAACAATAACAGCATCAACAACTCTGACCGAGTCAGACTCGAGGAAGGACTCACTCGCAAGCTACACAACTCAGTAGCATGCGAAGGCAGAGATCGTGTAGAGCGTTGTGAAGTGTTCGGAAAATGGCGAGCGCGTATGAGCATGGCAGGGTTTGAGTTAAAGCCACTGAATCAAAACATAGTCGAGTCAATAAAATCACGACTCACCGCCACTCCCAACAACAACAACAACCGAGTCAACTCAGGACTGATAGTGAAGGAAGAGAACGGTGGGATTTGCTCTGGCTGGATGGGAAGAACACTGACAGTTGCATCTGCTTGGCGTTAACATGTCTCACTTTTTTTTTAATATTTAGTTTTAAATATTATTATGATTATATTACATAATATATAAATATATAAATATCACATTGTTACTATATTTTAACTATGTTTAGAGATAATGGAAAGGCAAAGAGTATAGAATTGGAAAATTATATGATAATAGGGTGAAAAGAAAATGTGAAAGGAAAGTCCCTAGTCTATTACCCTTTACCCTTCTTCTCTTGGTTCTACCAAAACTACTAATAAACAAGTGTTTGCATTCGGAGAAGACTTGTGTTGCTATATGTTACATTTATTGATTTTTTCTGTGTGTTGATGTGCTTTTATTTGTTTATGATCTTCACTTAAGTATGTGAAAGAAGTTGGTTGCTGTCTGGTAGATAGCTTATTTCTGTGTCATACAATGGATTGGTTTGCCCTCACATTACCGACAAATGAGGGCTCCACTCATACCCTTCATTTTTAGGGATTTAGTTACACTTCCAATTTCCCTATTATCTAATTTTCCTTCTAAATTTGTAATTTTTTCATTATCTTATTGCATTGAACCAAGTTCTGATGTTGTGTAAGAATGAATGATTCTTTGTTTAGATTCATAACCCAAACATTTTATACAAAGTGTTCAAGATTGTGTTACTATCAAAAAAACGCGAAGACTATGATTGATACCAGAAAATATAAAGACTATTTTGCATATTTTGCATGTACTAGTGTTGGTTCATTGTTCAACTTCTTTTTATTCTATTTCTGTTTTCATCAATTGTTTTCGTGTTTGTTTGGTATAATCACATCTCTTGTATTTTGAATTGAGCTTAAATGTAAGAACAGTTTTAGGTTATATAGAGACATCTTTCTTAGAAAAACAAAAATACAACTATATTTTATGGTTGGGAATATATAGCACAAACTGAAATTCAGATGACGTGTTTGGTTCAGCTTTTGCTTTTCTCCCTCATCGCCTCATATTTTTTTTTTTATGATAAAAGTTTTCATTTTTTTACATGATAAAGGTTTTTTAGTCTCTGTGAAATGGTTAAATGGAATAACAGTTTTGTGGATGATAAGGTAAAATTAGATTAACCGTGTGTTTGTGTCACTTAGAATTTCAAATATTGTTGACATCGATCGATTAGGTATGATGATGCTATATACATAGTAAAAGTTATAAAAAAGTTGCATGTATATGAAATTGGATGATCTCTATTATTCATAAAATAATTGAGTACATATTAATAAGGAGATGAAGAATATTGTTAAAAAAGAACATTGATGAACGTATTTTTGGTTTGGATAAAATGTTACAGTATACAAATACAGTATTTTTTATTCTATTTGTTTTTAATAAATTTAATTTTCAATATAAATATTCACATCTTTAATTAAAAATTCTAAAAACTTTATTTCAAGCTGTAGTCTTAAAAAATATATTAAAAAAAAATCTGATACTCTTATATAGTGATGGAATTTAGAAGTCTATGACTATCATATTTTCAAATTATATATCAAGATTATAAAATTTGATTTTTTTTTATGGTACCTAACTTTTTTTTTTGTATGTTATTATATTTCACTGATCTCTTATTTGTAAGACTAGTCCCTTTGTTTCAAAATTAATAATACAAAAGATATTTGAAAGATGATTTAAAAGAAATTATTTATTTTATTTATAATGATCATAATATTTAAGTCTTCTCGAATTCAGATTAAATTAACTGTCAATTTATTAAAAACAGTTTTTTTTTTATTGTATGTTATAGAAATCCAAAAAATAGTATAGAGTTTGGAGAAGTTCTACAAAAACTGAATATATATATATATATATATATATATATATATATATATATATATATATCATTAATTATTTATTAATTACATTAGATCTGATATCTTTCATAATTTGTGTATCAATAACAGAGTTGATTATTTCTTTCATTGTGTGTGCAAATTTGTCAATCAGTTTGCAAAAAAAAAAAATTGTTTTTCACCACAAAGCAAAACATATTAAAGCTATAAGAAAGCCTCTTTTTCTTTCATGTTCTAAAGGGTTATCATTCATATATGTTTTCACAAAAACTTTATCCCAATTGTTTTAAATAAAATATATTAGGTGAGTCTTGTTAAAGTTCATGCCCTAACTATAGAGACTTAGTAGGATCATAAAATTTGTTTGTTTTGTTATATATATATATTTTTTATATCTTTAGAGTAGTTAGTATCTTTCTTAATAGTTACATTTCTATTAACTAAATGCTATTGCTTTATGTTTTTTTTTTCATGGGTTATCAATGAATTTATAAGAAATTTATAACTCGGTCTTTTGATTCCTTCTTTATCAATATTTCGTCAAATTCCAATTTTCTTATATATTATAAAATAATATAAAATATTTTTTTATCAAATTTTTCTCTCAATATTTTCAAATAAATTCCACTGATCATGAAATACAAAATCAAACTTACACCATTGATTTTGGAGTATTTGATTTGAATGATGAAAGTTTAGCATAGTAAGAATAATTTATACCAATCATATGTTATAATTAAAGAATAATAGACAACTATACGAGACTCAATAATCCACAGTGAAACTTGAAGGAGTATAATCCACACACATTAAACGATGTATGAAAATAGAAGAGGAAAAACTTCTAATTTTAAAGGAACAAATTATATTTTTTGAAAGATTACAAAAATATTACATAATATAATTAAAGAATGATGAAACATGTATTTAGTTTTCTTACCTACCATATACTACTAGCTAGGGATCTTTCTTCTGTCCCTAAAATTTTGTACTAAAAATATTTTTTATGTATAACTTTATAAAAATCACATGTGGGTTGTCAAAATCTCAAGTGTGTTCAAATATCTTGGAGGCTATATTTGCTATAATAAAAAAAACATTTTTATATATAAAAAGAAGAAAACTAATCATAATCGACATTTTATAATTGGTTACAAATTCCAGAAAAAATGTTTGAGAAATGCAAAATGTGAGTTACTATTTATAGAAATGGTTGATTACAGTTGTAGTGAAACTGAATAATGCCTCAACTACTCCGTGTTCTTCTTCTTCACGAGTCATGTTTGTTCTTTTCTTTTTTTTGTCGTCTTTAGCTAACTCAATTAAATTCCTCACCTTATATTCACACAATTTGTCTCTATTATAATAATGTGTATGCATCACAATAATAATCAATTCTATATCACAAAACTATAATCATTCATCATTCATCATAACAAATAATTAGTAATTTCTCACCTCAAAACTAATTGAAACACATTGTAAAAGAATAAAAATAATAATTTTATAAATGCTTAATCAAAGGAAGAAAGAAGGGAAAATTTGAAGACAAGAAAATGTGGAGAATCAAAGGAAAAATATTACTCTGTAGAAGATAAGGTAGAATATCATCACCAACATGTTCTGTAATAAACATAATTTGTTTCCATTGATTTCGCTTGGTGGATCACCACAAGATTTTTTTTTGTTTTCAAATTGTCAATGCATGATAGAAGGAGATTTTCTAAGGTGATACACTTTTTTTAAAAGTTAAATTAGATAAAAACTGTTTTGAAATGTATATTAGCAAATAAAACTTGTGTTTTTGCAAAAAATATAAATTTTATTTAGAAGTATATACAATTTTTTATAAAATAAAAAGTGAACTATAATCTATTTATAAAATGCCTACTTTTCAGTTGATTAAAATTTTAATTCTTGTAAAACCTCATGTCTTATAAAGGTAAGATTTGGAAAATAAATTTAAGTATAAAAAACTTCGTAAAGTGACAAAACAATAATGTATACTAGTAATTGAAATATTCTTACTTGAAATATTTATTTAGTTTAGACTAAATATATTCTTAATCAAAATATATTTCTGATAATGTTAATTTTTACCATTATCCAAGCTATATTTTCATAGCAAAATCATCTCTTTCAAAGCTTTTAACCTACTTAATCTTCAAATTTATCTTACTTTTGTAAATAAATACATTTTGGGTTACATTGACCTAAATATACCACTAATCCCCATTTTTTGTGTCTATTTATAGATTGGAAGCTTTGTTCCCAGAGTCCAGACAAATGAGTAACCCGGAACAACAAGGAGAAGTGCAAAAATGTCAACAGGAAGCGCCTAGCGACACAAAGGCAACGCCAGACAGCAGATACCGTCAGCGCCAGGTGCCAAACTAGCGCCAATAAGGCGCCAGACTAGCGCCAACTAGGCGCCACTGCTGGTCACCGCTTGGCGGCACTTGGTCACCGCCGGGCGGTAGTGGGAAGATTTGCCCCCTGTTTAATGGCTAGCGCCTGACGGTGATAGGCTTCCGCCAGGCGCCAGTTTTCGCTGATGTGTCAAGTGGCCATTTTTCTTCTGTTTTCGCAAGGGAAAACGCATCTTGGACACTTTGGAGCTCGAGCAACACGTCTTGGAGCGCTTGGAGGTCTGCTAGGGCTTGTGGGAACAACTTCACCTTCCTCTTTGTGTCTCCTCCCTCTTCCATTTCCATTTTGTAAGCTTGAGCTCTCCATGACAATGGAGAGCTAAACCCATTTTTGTTGGGGTTAGATGTAGCCACTGAACTTTCATGTATTTTCGAA
>Ga0214545_1008116_pt1 | contig 17022 bp, 4 predicted proteins | sample CNSS4metaG_FD_160064 | JGI IMG/M metagenome (GOLD analysis project Ga0214545, IMG submission 160064) | Root nodule microbial communities from cowpea collected in UCLA plant growth center, Los Angeles, California, USA - CNSS4 | ecosystem: Host-associated > Plants > Roots > Nodule | place: USA... | reverse complement strand
TATATAAAGTAGTTTTAAAAAGTTTTATTTAAATTTAAAAATCAAGTTTTCTTTCTCTTTTATAATTTATTTTATTTCTTTATTTGATTTCTTTCTTTTCAGTACTTCCGTCTATTTTTTTGTTCTTCTTTCTATTCCAATTTTTATCATCAATCTCTTATCATTTTCAAAATCAAACGACACCACAACAAAATTGAGAAGTTAAGGAATATTTTGGATCGAACAATTTTTTCTTTTGAGTAAGTTCATTTTTTGCCCTATTTCTTTGAAACAATATGTTTTCCTCTAGTACGTGGCTTTTCTATGCTCTAGGCATATTATGAACATAAAATCATGACAATATTTAGAAGGTGTTAATTTTCTTAAAATATTGAGTCTTGGTTTTGAGATTTAATTTGGGGTATTCATAATTTTATCTTTTGCTAAATAGGTAAGAGGGGACAAATTTATATTAGAAAAATTATGATAAAGAGTAGAAAAATTGATTCTTTTTATAAGAGGAATGTTTGTGATGAAGATGAAAAAAATGCATTTATGTCATCTAAACTTGAAAAACTTTACTATAAACCAAAAATTAAAGAAAATGAAAAACAACTTTATAAAGTTACTAGAGTTACATATAATGAATTTAAAAATACTTTCTCAAATTGGACAATACCCACCAAATCAAATTGATAAGGTACGAATGACTTATCTAAAATGGAGTCCATATCATATGGATCTAGAAAATTATTTATTGTCTAGTAAATATGGTTATCCAAAAAGATTTCAATACACATGGTTTAGCTTATTTTCTTTATGGTAAGAGTATTCGGTATTCGTCATTAAAAGATATTGCATATTGTTTACCATGTTATCTTTTTAGTAGAAAAACAAGCAGACGACATGACTCAAATGTTTTTATTGTTACATGCAATTGAGTTGATTTTCGTTGAATTCTAATTGACATTGAGTTGATTGTCATCAACATGTTTTATCTTTTTTTGAGTGTTTTTTTATAAGTTTTAAAAGTTTTTATAGCAAGCACAATGATAATCTATATTCCAAAGGATATTACAACAAACTTCATTTTTGATTATTATTCAAGTTTTTAAAAGTTACCTATAGTAACTTTTATTTTTTTTTAATATATGATTGTTGATAATAAATTATATGTTACACTTTCATAGATATTATTATCACATTTTTTGGATTCTATTATCGTATGTGCTTGTTTTGAATAGAGAAAATAATGTGAAAAAATAATTTTTTTTAATATAAAAAATATAATTTGGACCCCTTAAAATTTTGGTCTAAGTTCCGCCATTGTGCATCTACATAGGTGATTGGAGTGGAACACATCGTAGTTTAGTTTAGACACGTTCTACTATGGTAAATACATAAATTACAGGTCTGGTGCGGCCCTCGGGCAATGATTTTGAAAATATTACCATATAAGATGAAGTCGTACGGGTCCATACTAATTTAAAAGATGAAGTCTTATAAGTCAAATAGACTTCAACTTCTTTTGTGTTTTTATTTTAATTTTTATTCTATTATGTTTATATTTATTTAAATAATTTAATGTTTAAATTTAATTTAATTAATTAAAGACATGACAGACAATAAAACAAGTAAAACTTGTAGTGATTAGTATTAAGAAATTGAGAAAAATTAAAAATAATAAAAATAATATAATTGAAATGAATATACATTATCAAATAATGATCCCATTATAAGTATTTATCTATGTGAGTCAATGTCGCAAGGTCACCTTCAGTGGCAGAATTTGAATAAAAATTTTAGGGGTGCCAAATTTAATTTTTTTCTATATAAATTTTTTTAGTTAAATAAAAAACTCTTTATTTTCCCTGCTTAAATCATTTTCATATAGTGATTTACGTATGCACTTTTCAATTTCTAATATTTCTAATTCATTGAATTCACGCATTTTTTAATTTCTAATATTTCTAATTCATTGAATTCACGCGACAATGATATTTTAATTTCTATTCCAATTCAAGATTATCCAATTAATTCATTATCTACAACGGAATTTGTAATACAACCTAAGATATATCTATAAATTTTACCATATGCAACAGAAAACATAAAAATCATTAAATTTCATAATTTAGGGTTGTACTAATTTGGATTGTACTAATTTGGGTAAAAATATAATTAAGGTTCATGCCAATTTAATAACAGAATTTCTAAAATTATAATTAGGGTTTATACTAATTTGGATAAAACTTAATTTGGGAAAAACATTGTATGAGGAGATTATAAATTTAAGATACATAAACCATAATAGAATACTAAATTTTATTTATAATTTTGATAATTTTGATAGGTAGAGCAACCATAATTATTATTATTATTATTTTTCTATTATAGTATGTTCGTCTTTCTATTTTTCTTTTCTCTTTTTGCTTATTTGAGGAAGACTATAAATGAATTATATAACAATGATAAAGCGTTACTCACACGTCACATTGCGAATATAAACGGAGTCCTATCCTACCTTTATTTTCTGTCGGTAAGTTTTATCATCAATTTTTCTGTCGGTGAAATTAAAATGCTGTAGCAAACAATTATAACAGCTCTAACATAGAATGAGGTGTGAAAAAAAATTATATATTACATCAAAACACTCTTTACATTATGATCTTTATTATCATCAGGTTAAAAAAATAAAAACTATATTATATTTCAGTACAGTCATAAAGATCTATAAAATTATATTGGCAAATTGATTTAGTATAAACTTTGGACCAATGATAAAAAGTGTCAAACAGTAACCGTGTAACATTATTTTAAGTTGATAACCCAGCAAGGAATGAAACTCCAGTAGATGGTAACCACGAGGAGCCTGATATGAATTGTGCTACCGTGAATTTAGAAGCTTCATCGGTGGAATTGATGACCCGGTATCCAGACCATTTCACTCGTTGTCCCAAAGCTGCACTCGGTCCAAAATTCATGTATTCACCATAATACAACGTGTCTAAAGCAAACGACGATATATTCCACTCCAGCCATCCACGTGGGTGCACATGATCTCCTATGTAAGATAACATGTATACCGTTCTAGCATAAAGTTTCCATGGACGACCCAAATAAGTTGGATAACTACCCTTGGATGCTTCTAGATCCGATGCGGCAAGGATCCGACAGTTGTGGATGGAAATGCCTGTGTTCTGATTTGGGTCTTTGCGATTTTGGGCCGTAATAGTGTTCTTTTGTTGTGCCATGGGCTTGCGGGCCCAAAGACTACAATTCTGGAAGACCACGGCGGCATTGCCGAATATGAAATCGACAGTCCCATAAATGTCACATTCGCGGAAAAATTGACGGTTAGAATGGACATACATGGTGTCTTGGTATCCGATAACGTTGCAACGGTACACCACGGCGTGATCTGCTCCGATACGGAGAGCCACAGCTTGGTGCTTCTCCGGTCCGGCATAGTTTTCGAATGTCATGTCCTTGGCGATGAAACCAGAACCGCTAGCAGCTGCACCACAACATCAACATTTTACTATTGTTGTTAGTAAAAATAAGGTGAAAACTTTATTGTGTTGGTGGTTGATTTGAATTAATGTTGGTTGTGAACCAGTGGTCTTGTATTTAATCATTTTGAATATTCTGTCGCTGTTGGACACAATGTGACCTTGTTTATCAATTTCTCAAGCATTGCATGACCCACTAACAATAATTTGATTTCTCCACTTTAATCTGGTGCCTTTCGTTAGAGGATAAGATTAATATTTAGGAGTACTATGGTTTATGAGGTCAAGATGCGTGAAGCCAGAGGATCCCAATTTGCTATTTTTTTTCTCTCTTGTTTCTTATGCCAGCATTAGAAAACAATGAAACGTAAAAAAAGTGTTGTTTTCTGATCATTAATAAATTTCAAATGTCTTCTCATTAAATAATTTAGAAAATATTAATTTTACAGAAAATCATGAAGACGACATAATTACATCTTTTTCAATTTTAATACAAAATTTCCAAAAACAAAAAATAAAATGTCACTTTTACAACTACTCATGGAAATGCAAAATGAAAAGGAATACGAGAAACATGCCTTTCAAAGTTTATCTAAAGATAGGAATTAGACGTACACAAAGCGCATTATATAATCAGCAATATATAATGCAAGCGACCAAGCACTGATATGCTGACGTCGATCAAACTTCAAATGCTATTTTGTTGTTTTATTTTTAAATCCGTAAGTTTTGGTTATGATGTAATACTAAGACTCAAGAAACAAAAGAACAACTAAACTATACTATATTAAAGCGTAGAGATTTTGATACAAATAGGAAAAAAAAGACATTTTACATTAAGGAAAGGGAAACTTCAAGGTTTGAAAGTTCAAACCTTTGACTAAACTGGATGAAAAACATCTTTCTCAGAATGTGAAAGAAAAAAAGTGTGTCTTTTTTGTTTAGGCATAAATGCGAGGGAAGTAACAGGAAAAATATTATGACCTTAGAAATTGGGTATATATGTAACTTCATTCTCTTAAACATTGACTTTGGTTATAATAACAAGTAAAACAAAACAATATAATCATCGGTGGTGGAGATCCAAGGCTCACTCAGTAGACAAACTATTAAACGGCAAGGAATCTTAAATATGCAAACCAAGAATAGCAGGCCACGTGCAACACATGTACTAGTTTTCCTCATCATCTCCTTCTTTTTGACCTTTTCTTTTCCTCTTTTCTCTCTCTTAAACACCCTATTTTATCAATTTTTACTTTTGCAATCTTTATGCGACTGATTAAAATGTGTTGATACTATTTATGACTATTTTTTAGCTTTGATTTAAATTTTGAAAAATTATAAAATACAGTAAGTAAAGATTAAACTGAGAAAATCATAGTAATAAGCACTGGGGAGAGGACAAAGAAGAGGCATTTACCAAAGGATGCCGTGTGGAACGTGGTGAGGTTGTTATAATAATTTTTTCCTCCTGTGATGACGGTTTTGCCCTTACCATCTCCTATGAACATCACATTTGTTTTCTTCTTCCCCAACTTTAAATTCTCTTCTTCATACCTGAAATTTGTATCACCAAACCAAAAAATATTAGAATTTCTCTTTCGTAACCTCCTCAACTACCATCACCAAACATCTTCTATCATATATACATGTTCTCATAAAATCAACACCCTTAATATTCATGCACATGCAGCTTTTTAAAAACATTACCACATCACTAACAATTTAATAATTATTTGCCTTAAAAAGACTATTTAATCATTTTTAATCTCCTCTGTTTAATTAATACTGTATTTTTAACGCACTTTTACCGTTAATATGTCAAGATCAATAAATGGGGATGGTGGCATCGGGACATTAGTAAATACTACGTTGTCCTACACCACATGCAAGTCATTATGATGACAAATATTTCATATTTACACCAAACAATGTTGTCAGCACACCTTTTTTTATCAGTGCAAGAGAGGGAAGAAAATGAAAAATAAAAATATTATTGCTAAAATTTGTTCACGTGACCACAGTGCCCGGTCCAAGCATGATGATTCGATACCAACAAGTCCACCACGCAATCACCCCCACAACCCACAGTGCACGGTTCACAGACCTCTTAAACAGTCACTCAGTACAGCAAAACATGGAAACAACAATAATTAAAAAAGTGATGGTTAACTAGTTACATGGTTAAAAAGAATCAGGAGAGTAAAATAAAATTAAAATAGTTATATTTTTGTTAGTTTGGTCTCAGAAATTTTACCTTCCTGCCCTGACGTAGATAATGAAGCGGCGTGAACTGTATTCCGGGACCTTCTTAATGGCATCGGCGATGGTCTTAACGGTTCCGTTACCGTCCTTGGAAACCACAATATCGGCTTGTATCGCGGACAGAGGCAAGGTCAGTAATCTTCTATCTCGTCGATTCAACCATCTGGGGAAATTATCAGCTCGCATTGTCATCAACCGTCTCCTGTTCTGAATGGGAACGCCGGCAAAGTCGTCGCCGTTGGCCGCAGCAGAGAAAATGGCGAGGCAATTGCTGACGAGCTCCGACAAGTCCTTGAGGTTGTTGTTCATCTGGTCCTTCACCGGACCGGCGGCGTCGGCAAAGCCCTCCGCACAGGTGTCCTGGTTGGTGAGCGCAGCGCTGAGCCATGTGAGTACATCTTCGCTGGCGGAGCCAACAGCACCAAGGGAGACAGTGCTGAGGGAGCGCGCAAGCGCGTCAACAGAATCGTCAAGGAGTTCGAGACAATCGTCGTAAGCGGCACGGACGCGGGGATCCATGGTGGCGTAGGAAATTGCAGCCGAAGTGTAGAGCGCCTTTGAGAAGTGCTGCAGCGTGACATTGAAGGAAATGTGAAGGAGGTCCTTCTCCGATGCGGCCTGGGATCCGGGAAAGTCCAGCAGCGAATTGACGCAAACAGTCTGAAATCGCGTTTTACTGCACGTGCGTGAAATGGCTTGCGTAGGCTTTCCACGAAGCCTTGAACGATCCGTTGTTGTTCTGGTTTGAGAGAGTAGCGCAACGGCCGTAACCGCCGATGCTGCTATGAGTATGACTCCAAAGAGTGACAGCAAGGCGATTTTCTTCTTCCCGGAAGATCTTGGATTGATGGGCTGAGAGGGTCCCAGTCTTCCGTAGTCCATTACCATAAGATGTGTGTTTGTGTGTTAAGAGGGAGAAAAAAAGAGGTGTAGAGTGTGGTGAAGGGTACGCAAGGAGTGGTCCTTTATATAAATGACGGTGCTTAGTTACTAGTTGTGAGAAGTGAGTGTGTGAAGGGGTTGGTTGGTGTGAAGTCGATGTCTGAGGGAATTAGCTGGCCGCTACTAAGCCAAGCCCACTCAACAATGTGTATAACACTGCCTCTCTTTTCTATTATTGCTTTCATAATTATTAACCTGAATTTGATAACTATGACATAAGAATCCACAGATTTCGATTAGCTTCGTTGAAACTTTAAAGCAGGGATTAAAGTACATCCCCGTTTAGAAGGATACATGATGTAAGAAACCGAGGAAATAAATAGACGGCATCCAACCATGTCTCAAAATAATTGAATACAGAGAAGGTCAATAGCTATATCTATCTATCTATTCCACACTTTTCATTTTCTAATCCTTTCGTAACATTCAATCTCACTATATCTTAATTATCCACTTATTCTCTATTCTTACTTCAATGATCGATCCGAACATAGGTACCTTTTTCATGTGCTGCTTCAAAATCAACGTCAAAACTAGTCACCATCTTAAATCTGTGAAGTCTACATGTTAATCTCAACAACAAATCTTGATTATCAGGTGTCGGGGGATTAATAGAACAAATAATATAAATATCATTAATTAGAATGATGACATTTATTAGTTAATACAAATTTTTATATATCAAATATGAGACGATACAGTTAAATGTCATACTTGAAGACTTTAATAATGTAATAGTATTGATTAAAAAAAAGTAATTGAAAGGTTTAGTATAAAGTTTATTATAGACGTTTTTGATGACCTAGTGTTTGTATTTTAATAGATGGCTGACTCAGTCCTCTAAATCAATCATGCATACATATATGCTGCTTCACGATGTCATGATCTTAACTGTTCAGGGAATTCTCTTACGATCCAATCCTATCTTTTCCGACCTAATCTTTTTTCACCCAGTTTTCTGCATAATTTAATATGCTCTTTCTGCTTTCTGCAAATTTTTAATTTAATATTATCATAATTACTATTTTATATTTATAAGTATTTATATTAAAATATACTAAAAATATTACAATATTGTGGGTGACATATTTGCAGACGGTGGTGAGTTACTTTCGAGTTAGGAAAAAAATAGAATATCCATCCATACACACAGCTTTATCCCTTCGCGTTAAAATCCACAAATCACAAATTTATAACACTGATATATATATTTTAATTGAAATCTATGTTTTCCCCTTGTTTTTCGTTTTTTTTCAACTTTGTTCTTTTTTTAGATTCCTAATGGTACACAGTTTTTTCGGTTTTTGTGAATTTGAGTTAAGATATGTTCTTTTAGCATTCCTTTCCTAGTTTAATGGTCATGTATTGTTGTGAATGTAAAAGAATTTTACAGTGACAGTGAACTAAAGTTACCTATTTTATTGCACCATATCATGTTATTTCATTTAAATTTGGAATAAACATTGTCGGAGAAACACTATTGTTAGTTATTGAGAAAGGAAGTTGGTAGAAAGAAAGATACGGAGTGAGTTTTGCGATTGAAACGTGACGACAGAGAGAGCTTTACAGAAAAAAAAAAAAAAAAGTTTAGGTTTTGATATCAGAAAGTGTGATATATACAAGGGAAAAGAGACAAAATGGATGGAATTAACATTTTGAAACAGAAATTAGACAAGGGAAAGTGATTTAGGATGTATCAATTAAATGGAAAAAAACAATCTACAATAATAGCTAAATTTTTATAATTAAAGAGTTTGATTTCTAATGAAATAATTTTTTCATAAAATAAAATTAGTTTATATATCAAACAACAATAATTAGAAGTTCTTTATTATAATTACTTTAAAATATTGTCAATTAACATGCAAAGTAATTTTAACTTATTAATTTTTTTTTCTTATGTCTTTCTCTGTTAAAAGTACTCATGACGAGAAACCCATTGCAAGCAAACATTATATTTTATTTTATCATAACATATATAAATACTTTTTTTATTTTTCCATAGTTGGTAGGGTGCTATTGTAGCAGTGAATAAACAAATCTCACTTAAACACTATATGCAATGAAGGAAAAACAGAGTTGCTCAACAACAAAACAATATTGTATATATATGAAGTATCCTAAGAATTCTAACATGGCGTAATCTATGTATTTTATTTTATATTACTACGTTTTAGTCTCTTCTTGTTTCTTATGATTAGACATGAAATAAAAGTCAGATTAAAAACCAAGCACAAATGGCACGGTTTATTACATAAATGTAGAGATTGCTTAAAATCATTTGAACTGAAACTTTATCAACATTTTATAATCTCTTTAACGTGAAACAGCTAAAATGATTTGAACTTTCATTTTTATTCAATTGATTTACTTATATACGGAAAATTTATGATATGTTTGAAGTTTTTTAAAAAAATATAAATAAATTTAACTTATAATTTTTTAAAAAAAATATTGAAAAAAAAAAGATCATTCAATGAGTGACATTGAAGTATATTAAATTTTATGTGTATGACTACTATGTTTTTGCAATAAAGCACAAGTGAACATTTAATGTAGAAGCATTTAAAATACTAATATTCACTCCAAAAGAAAATGTAATTAGAGTGATAATAATAGCATTAATGGATAAGATAATGGAGAGTGATGGGATGTGATGATTTATAGGTTGTTTGGTTAGTAGTCTCCATTAAGAACCCTATCACTTTTTCGCTTTTCAATTGTTCCTTTCTTCCTTCAAACCTTTTCTTATGTTCCTTCATACCTCAGCTTTGCACTTACTAATTAACGTAATAATTCCGAAATGGTGCCTTCTTTTTCCTTCTTATCTCTCACTTTTCTTCCTAAGGGCCCAATTTTTGCCTTAGTCAAAATTGCTTCTCATTTCCTCTTTTCTATCAAATTATTGCAAATTTTTTCTTTAATTTTGAGTTTCACCCGATATCGAAAGACCCACATGAACTATAGATAAGACAATTTTATAGTATATAAGTAGGATGCAAACCTCATCTTCCAAATCGATTTTTTAGAGTTGAGTTAGACTTAAAATTCACTCATAACTCGTTTAGCCTACTTCTAATACTCAATTCTTCAAAAAAAAATTGAAAATAAATTTGAGTTTCTTCGTTCTTACTAATATGATAGCAACTTAACCAAAATTTTCATAGCATTTATTGTGTTTTGTTTTTGTGTGGTTCATTGGTGAATATATGAACCGGGCCTCATATTTAAGGGACAGCGAATCGATTGTTTCATATAAGCTGTCTTTATTTGAAAGAAAGTGTCATTAATTTATTAAAGAAAGTATGTATGCGTACACATACTAATCCGGCTTATCCAACTTCAAATTATCTTAATTAATGATTACGAATTTAAAATTTAAACATGTAACCATATTAAATACTTAGATATTATTTTGTCTTTAATAGTTTTATCTGATTTCAAAAAAATTCTTCGTAAAATAATGGTATCTTATCTCTACCATCTTCATTGTCTGTCCAAAAGGTAATTAAAGAAAAAAAAGTAAATATTTTAATGGTTTTGTTTATAGAGTACATTTCTTCGTAAAATATGCATGTTTTATATATTGATTAAAATAAATATTTAAAAATTTAATTTGAAATTTATTTTATACTGTTAATTAACGATTAACAAAAGTATAGGAAAAAGCTGCAAAAAAAAGAAGTGTTTGTTGTGGTAGTTATTCGGTTAATGCCTAATGATGAAGCTATTGTGATGAAATAAGTAATGTGTGAAAAAAGTAAGTGGAACTTCACCAACAGTAGATATAAATAATTTAAATGAAAACAGGAAAACCAAAAGCGCGTGAGGAGTCACCGACAAAAGCTGCGTGGGCCCAAGGAACCACAAATCATCAGACTCTTTTGACTACCACACATGTCACGTATTTTTCGTTTTACAACTTCAAACTAGGTTATAGTTTTATTCTTAAAAAAACATTTTAATCTCAATCCATAGAACACTGCATCTTCTACATTTAATCTTTGAACTAAATAGTAGAATCAACGATTTTTTTTAAAATATGTTTTTAGAATGATTTTTTTTTAAATTTTGATATATTTTGTTTCAAATTTTAAAAATAAATAAATAAATAAAATTATTTTAATTTAACTAAATATATTTTATACTAACATTTAAATTATTTATATTGTTATTTTGATAATTTTTTATTTAATATTAATTAGAAAATCCATTTAACATGTCAAAAATTTTAATATAATTAAGTAAAAAATAATTTTATTTATTTATTTTTAAAATTTAAGAATTAAAATATATAAAAAAATTTGAATAAAAATAAATTTTTAATTTATGTCAAATTAACCTACTTAAAATCATATTTAACTTTGTATTTTGTGGTTTATAAACTTTTTTAAGTCGAAGTTCAAGAATCGTAGAGCTTTTTGGTAAAATATTTAAATATATGTACCCATAATGTCTGTTTTAAGTTAAGACATTGGATAAACAGATGTTGTACTTTTGAAGTGTAGGTTGTATTGTTTGGTGTGTGGTTCTTGCTTTTGGCAGTGAATGTCGTACTGATTCAAAGTTCACAACAGAGACACTGCTTTATAGGATACCCTCTTTCTGTACTTATGTCCTTTCATATTAGTGTTGCCGTTGGACAAATATCTTAAGTATATGAAAAGTGTTTTTTTAACACAATACTTAAGTAAGATGTTATTCTTTAACTTCAAACATTTTTAAAGAAAATAATAAAAATAAAAAATGTATCCGTATGTATTATTTTCAAAAATAAAAATATAAGCGAAACCAAAGAAGGTTAGCTGCATAGTTTCTCTCTACTAAATTTAGATCTGTTCCTGTTTTCGTTTCCGCATGTACTGTTTCGCCATACTGAACGGCAAAATAATTGTAAGGGAATCGTTCAAATAAATACACGTTCGTGGACGTTGAAATTAGAAGTTTTAACGATTAAAAATTGTTATAAATAAAATTTTTGATGATTTAAAAAATGTCAAAATTATTCATGTAAAAAATAGGTGATAATAAAATTTTAACCATTAGTGTTGGTATCAAAAAAGAAAAAAAAAATACAGCCTAAGTTGTTTTTTATTAATAACTCATTTTTTTATTGAAAATAACGTTATAATATATTACATTTTTTCTTAATTGTTAACCTGTATTTTGTTATTCATTATTTTTATTATTAAATTTTAATATAAATATAATACTTAATTTTATAAATCATATTTTAATAATAAATATCAATATAACATTTATAGAAATAATAAATTTTATTTTAAGAGAGACAATATTTTTTATTTTAAAAAAACAAATAGAGACTAAATTGAATCAAAAGTACATATATGTGGACTAAATTGAAACAAATAGACATATGTGAATACTCAATTGAAATCAAGATAAAAATAATGACACTTGATAGCAACACTAATATGTGAGACTATCTTACCACATGTCACACCGAATACCTGACACGTAGCAAAAAAATTAAAAAAATCATGTGACACTTTTTTTATGAAAGGATCTAATTGAGTTTCTTTTTCAAAAACGGAGATTAAACTGACACATTAAAATAAAATTAAATATCATCCAACTAATTAAACCAAAAGAAAACAAGTTTAAAATATTTGAGATCTTATAAATTGCTTTCAAAAAATCAGTTCTATTGAAGAAATATATATCACCAAATTCAGGCTAACGAATATCATAATTTCTCAATTAAGTATGCATACTTCAGATCTAAGTCTACATATACAAACAAAGAGAAGAAAGACTGAAAATTCAAATAAAATAGAAAAAAAAAAAACTTAATTGAAGTTTCTTATACGCGGACTAAGTTTGTACCCAAGTATCTTTTAAGTTATAGTCTAAGGAGAAAGGGGAAGAAAAACATCTAAAATTTCTAAAAAGAAGATATATGTTTTGGAAAAAAAAAAAGTTTTAGATGTAAACTATTTTACTTAGTTTCCATTTTCTGATCAATATAAGAAACTACTCTATTATAGAAGAGGAACATTTAGGAATTATGATTCTCACAATTATATTATTAGAAAAGTTTAAGAACTTACATGGATCCATTGTAAAGTTCTCTTAATCAATGTTTTTCCTTCTTTTACTTTTATGTAATGGCTTCTTGATGATATAGAATTATCAAGTACAAAGTTGTCTCCTGTCAAAGTCATTTTTTCTTTACGCTTTAAGTTCTCTTGAAACCTAAAAACTCTACCACTTCTCAGAAGAAACTATCATACTTTTTGTTTAGTATTTTAAAACTTTAGTAAAATACTATAATACCCCTATGAAATGAGAAGTGAGGGAATTAATTTAATAAATCTAAAATAATCGTCATAACTTTAATAACTTATATTTTAATAATCATCATATTAGAATCTTTACATTAAAATTATTTTTTAAATTACATGAAACAAATATTAAATTAATATATAATTTAACATTAGATACATAAATAAGGAAATTGTTTGATTTTTTATTTATAACTTTGAAAATATAATTTTAAATATAATTACTAATTTTCTTTAAGTTCAAATATTTTTCTCAAATATTCATATAAAGAATTGTGAGCATTACATGTATATTATCCATGAACTAATTGCCAGCATCTATTATAACCTTAATAATATATCCCTCCAACAATGGAACTCCTTTCTGCATTATTATCCTACTCTATCCTCCTATTGAGATTATATGAATATACTCATATTTAACTTTCATCTAAAAACATCTCCCCATTTACAAATTTGCACCTTCCCATTTATTATAAAGTTTAAGTACTTAGTTGTCACAAAAATTAGTACTCTTCATCAGTTTATTATTAAAATATCTAATTTTAAATAATACTTCACACTAACTATTACTTTCATCTAAAAGCATCTCTCCATATTCAATTTTGCACATCCACATCTATTATAAAGTTTAAGTACTTAGTTTGTAACAAAAATTAATATTCTTCATTAGTTTATTATTAAAATATGTAATTTGTTATAGAAGAAGTGAATTTTAAGTCTAACTTAAACCCAAAAAATTGATTTATAAGATAAGGTTTGCATTACTTATACATTGTAAACTGGTCTTGTCTCTAGTTGACATGGAATTTTCAAGACACTCCCTATATCGAGGCATATACATCTTGAACGTGAAACTAGACATGAATAAGTCGTCCGATAGCAACTTGAGAGCGAGCGAAAAAATAAATCCAACAAACAAAAAATTTCACTACTAAATAGACTCTAACCTATGATTTTAATATACCCAATGGCAGATCATCTTAGGGGTAGGGACAAGAGCGGACCTTTGACATGACATAAGGGAGCCACGGCTCCCCCAATTTTTTTTATTTAATTTGTTATATATATTTAAATTATTTATTTATATATTATTATATTATTTATTTATATATTTATATATTATTTATATTAATTTTTAAGTTTTTCTTAAAATATCATACATATTTTTTCTCTTTTTTTTTCATTTTTTTATTTTGTATCTTTGTCTCTTTTTTTTAAAATAAATCTGTAACACAGTAAAATTGATGAGTTAAAGAATATTTTAGATCAATTAATTTATTCTTTTGAATTGGTTTATTTTGTACTTTCAAGTATATGTTTTCCTCTTGCATGTGATAAATTTGCCTACTATGTATTAGGTGGTGACAAATTCATATTTTCCCTAAATAGGTGAGAGGTGGTAAATTTATATTAAAAAAATTATGATAAAGAGTAAAATAATTGATTTTTTCAAAAAGAAGATTTATTCATGTACATCAATCATACTTGAAAATTTTTATAAGAATCCAAAAATTAAAAACTACGAAAAACAATTATCTAAAACTCTCGGAGTTGCATATAATAAATTAAAAAAAATCTAATTTGGCACCCCTAAATCTTTTTTCCAAGTTCCACCACTAGGTAGGGAGGAGCCATGACCCCATCCGCAAATACTTTTGAATTTCTTAAATTATATATATATTGGAAAATTTTAAAATTTTTAATTTTTTTTAAAATTTATAGGTAGTATACTTTAGAAATTGATGAAAATTCAATTACGTGTCTTAATTTTAATAGATAATAAAACATAAAATTAAATATAATAAAAAATAAAAATATTTAGATTTAATTACTCTTTTGGTCTCTGTATTCGTCTACAAATGTTAAGTTGGTCCTCCAATTTTTTTTAGTCTCAATTTGGTTATGACTTTTGAAAACTTAAGGCAATTTGGGTCCTCTTCGTTTAATTTATTCAAGCAAATCAAAGATTTTTCATCAAAATTGATACTAGGATTATGATAATTAAACAAACAAAGAAAATTGGTTTATTAACAACTTCAATTTAAAAAAAAAAAATCATTGATCTGTTTCAACAAATTTAACGAATACGGCCAAATTGCATCAATTTTTCAAAAATCGGAACCAAATTGAGACTAAAAAAATTGAAGGACCAACCTAAAAATTTTGAATGAAAACAAGAGTCAAAAGAGTAATTAAACCAAATATTTATTAAGATATTTTTTATTTCCTTTCTAATTGTCTATTAAGTTTTTCACAAATTGTACTTATATTTCACTTTCATCTTTTTTTTCCTTTTGTTTTTTAAGAAAAAATGAAATTAAACACAAATTCATTATTTTTGTTCTCATTTTTCCTCTTTCTTTCTTGTCTCTTGTCTCACTTTGATAATGAAATATATTAGTTTAATAATTAACGTTATTTTTTCTCTCATGAGCCTTTTGTATATTCATTTTGCATGAATATAGAAGAAAAAATAATATATTATATTTCATAATCGATTTTTAATTGACTTGACTATAACATATTTTTCTTTTAATAATTACATCTCTCAATTTTTTATTATATTATGATAAATTATTTTTTAATATTATTTTAATATATATATATATATATATATATATATATATTAATGAAGAATAAAATAATAGATTCAATGTTTAAAATGTTATAATTAATTGACTAATTAATTCTATTATGCAACTCATTTGAAATATTATGATGGCCCGATGTGATGGTTGGTTTATAAAATGGAAGTAAGGTTCTATGTATGGCCATGAGGAATTTTTCATAGTAAACTATCAAAAAAAGAGATTGTAAGAAGAGAAAGAAAGACAAAGAGATAGATTGAGAATAAGATGTTGAAGAGCAAAGGTGTGAAGAACGCATTCTCATTTGATCTTTCATAGTTCAAGGTTAGTATCCTATTATGAATTACATGTGTTAATGTGTGGGAATCATGAATCTTAAGATTCTATAGTTTTCTTGAACGAATTATGATAATATGAAATGCTACAATTTTCTTTACATAAAAGTTATAGATAGTAGGAAACTAATCGTGAAGATGAAAATAAGATAGATTTTATTTCTTTAAATATTTTGAAACATTATACTAATGATCAAATTGTTCAGTTAGAGAAGTCATTTTTTGAAATATTATATTAATGATCAAATAATTATATTATTTTAGTCCCTCCAAAAATTTTAGTCAAAATCTATCACCGGATATACCACATGTTAAGAAGTGGTTTTTAATCCCAACTCAATCTCATAAAACCAATTTCATAAAACCAATTTTATTTGTAGTGGTCTGGGAACTTCCAACATCATTTATAAAGAAAATAATAAAAAATATATATCACAGGATATATAAATATATATTATAACATTACCTTAAAAAATGCTTTAAGACAATATATATATATATATATAATGAAATAATGATTAAAAAGAAACTTTTAAATAATATATTACGAGTTTTTTTTATTTAGTGTAAGAAGTTTTGATTCATATTAATTTGACTCCATGGATAAAACATATTCTATGATTCGAACAAAAAAAGGTTGTTTGTCAAACGAATTCAAGAATACCATGTTAATATATTGATTTATTTCTTTGGGTACATTTCATTTTCTTCTATCATCCAAACAAACCTAAGAGACTTTACAATAGACTTATTAGTTATGACGCGATTTCATATAAGCCTTCAATCATGTTCCATTAAAATTGAAAAATTAATATTTACAGATTAGAGTTCTATTCGATCGCTTTCATAAGTAGGGATTAACGACAACTATTTGAATACATGAATTGGTCTGGAACGCGTTGAAAACTTGTGAAGCAGATCCAGCAAATTATCTTAATTTGAAAACGAAAGAAAGCGATTTTCAATGGTTTTGGAAAAATAGTTTTTAATTAATTCCTGTCAAATTAATTGATGAAAAATAGTTTAACCTTGCATTTATTTAAAAAAAAAAAAAAAAAACAAAAAATTTAAAAAAAAAAATTAATAAAAATAA
>Ga0214545_1008115_pt1 | contig 17023 bp, 16 predicted proteins | sample CNSS4metaG_FD_160064 | JGI IMG/M metagenome (GOLD analysis project Ga0214545, IMG submission 160064) | Root nodule microbial communities from cowpea collected in UCLA plant growth center, Los Angeles, California, USA - CNSS4 | ecosystem: Host-associated > Plants > Roots > Nodule | place: USA... | reverse complement strand
GTGTTTTTTTTTTCTTCCTATTCTTGTTTTGGAGAAAGATTTCAAGAAAGAAATGAGTTAAGATGTCGTTGGGTCTACTCCCAGGAAAGAGAGGTGCGTTATAGTGGACAACTTAAATACCAAGTCTTTCCTAGACAGAGTTTTCCAAACTAGTCTCAAAAAATTTCTTAAAAGAAATCCTTAATCAAAACAAAAATAGAACTTTCCTTGGAATATATTAAAAGAAAACTAAAGACTACAAAATAACAAACTCTATTAAACGTATATGCGTAAAAAAAAATAATAAAATAAAATAAATAAATAAAAACAGAATCAAAATAGAAGAATGTGTACCTTTAATTACTAGGGTCCACGCATATTTATAGAGTATTAATTACGTTTGATTATTGTGGGCTCATTGGATATCAGGGGGTTTTGATTTCGCTAAGTCTTTTGGAATGGTCCGATGTGGTTACTTCTCTTGTTGGCTTATGTCGTCTTTGTTCGTGCACTGTCCTAGGTTGGCTTATGGCGTCTTTGTTCGTGCACTTTCCTAGGTTGGCTTATGGCGTCTTTGTTCGTGCACTGTCCTAGGTTGGTCGCTCCATTAACAACCTTTGTTATGAGTTTAGGCTGGTTTAGGTTTATGCCGGCCTGAGGTGTGTACTTTAGTGTTTTCCGGCATATATGTGGGGGTTGTTTGTTGTTATTTATATGGTTAAGTGGGCCAGGTACGGTACACCAGTCCCCCAGCCTTTGCCGATATAGTATGTTGGTGAAGGATGATATGTGCTGATGTACTAGTCGTGACCGGCTAGGTGTGATACACCAGTACCCTAGCCTTTAAATGTGATGAACAATGTTAAGGCTAAAAAATATGAAGGAGTTTCGGGTAGGTGAAGGGGTTTGTGGTAGGTGAAAGGGTTTGTGGGAGGTTAAAGGGTGTTAGAAGTCTGATTTAGGGAGGTTTGGTGCCGCCATTTTGATACTTTGTGATGATTGAAATGAGTTGTATTTTTGGCGGGAAAGGGTTATGGCGTTTGAGATTCGTGTGTATAAATGAAGATAATGTTGGCAGTGCATTCACTTTGTCTCATTTGCAAAAAATCTGCTCGCGTGCGTTTTAGAGCTGTTTGATATCTTCCTTTCCTCCTCCGTCATCTTTTCTAAAAGAATCAGGTATGTCTAGTAGTAGCGATAGGGTTTCGTTGTCAGATTCGGGTAGTGAGCCGTCTAGGGATAGTGGAAGTAGTCGAGAAGATACTAGTGATAGGGAAGAGATGGGTAGTATAGGGAGAATTCCAATGGAGAGGGTGGTTGAAGTCAGGGAAGATCCACCCGAGGAGTTGGCGGAGAGCAATTGGCCGGCAAAGACCGAATACGAATGGGTGACGGCAGACGTGCGGACACAACGATCGTTGTTCTGGAGGTCGCGTTTGTTAAGGTCGTGGTTGAACTGCACGCCTATTTTCGAAAAGGGGGCACAGAGGGACATAGTTGCTCCAGAGCGGGTGACTGTTGTGGAATGTGTGTGCCACGGTCGAGAAGAATCAGCCGAAGAATTCTTTTATATGTATATGTGTCATTTCTCGCAGTTGCACATCCGGCTACCGTTTGACGAATTTACCGTGGGAGTGCTTCGATTATTGTGCATGGCGCTGTACTTGGAACCGTCTCCTCGAGCGTTCCTATACTTTTTTGTTACGAGGCCGAAGAGTCCGATAACATGGTTGTCACTAATCAGCTGGCCTGGTCTCAACAGATTAGACGCTTTCACTCAATCGTTTAAGCATTTTAAAGATGGATTCTTCAAGGTTGTGGTGAAACCGGCTGGTCGGTCACACTTCTACACAGTTGATGGTAACACTAAATTTCCGTTCTTCTGGACTGGTAACCCTTAGAGATATAAGGTGATATCGAGGGAGGACTTGTCGGTGGTGGAGAAGGATGTGGTGGATACTTTGATGCAATTTAGCGATAAGATGCCCACTAAGGGCTTAGTTGGGGTGTATAATTCGGTTCACCCAATTATAGATATTGAAGGTATTTTTTGTAACTTTGAGCATTGTTATACGTTCGAGTATTTTGACGATTTGTGTATTGTGGACTTTAGGGCATATGGCGCAACTGGGCAAGAAAAAATTGACACTTTTTCAAACCTTGCGCAAGGAAAAGGCGGTGAATGCAATCTGCAAGATTCACTAGTAGATGTCCACGTGCATGGTGGTACCAAAAGGAAAGCAGAGTTGCCGACTAGGCCAGGAAAAGGTAAAGACGTGATGACTGAGGGGTGCACCTGTAAGCCCATAGCACTTCTACCAGTTCTTCGGGCCATCGGCCTTTGGCGTTATCTAATCTTTTGCGCAGTTCTACTAGGATAACTTTGTTGGCCACCTCTGCCTGTCTATTTGTTTGTGGGTGCTCTACAGAACTTGTTATGTGTTTAATGCCCAGACCAGTGTAGAACTTGGCTAGCTCCTTATTTATAAATTGTCGGCCATTATCGGTAATGATAGTATGTGGAACACCATATCTATATATAATATCTTTCCAGACAAACTACTGAACTTGCTGGGCCGTGATAGTGGTTAGTGGTTTGACTTCTATCCATTTGGTGAAATAATCAACGGCTATTATCAGAAATTTCACCTGGCCCTTGCTCGGGGGAAAGGGCCGAGGATATCCATTCCCCATTTAGCAAAGGGCCATGGGGATAGTATGGAATGGAGTTGTTCTTGTTTTTGGTGGATGGGGTTGCCATGTTTTTGGCATGGTTTGCATTTTTTGACGTAGTCCTGGCAGTCTACTTCTATAGTCGACCAAAAGTAACCGGCTCGAAGGATTCTGGTGGCCATAGTACGTGCGCCGGAGTGGTAGCCGCAAATGCCTTCATATAACTCTTTAATGATATACTGCGCCTGTTCTGCAGTGACACATTTGAGAAGCGGTTGGCCGTACCCGCATTTGTAGAGGTCATCGCCTATCATGGTATTTCTGGCGGCCTTAGCTAGCCAAGTTTTGTCAGCATCTTGTGGGGGGTTGTCGATTTGGAGATATTGGATATAGGGGGTGGTCCAGTTGTGGGTTTGGGTTGGGGTGTTATTGTCGGCTGGGGCGTGGGTTAGGTTGTGGCAAGTATTTGTGATGGAAGGTGTAGATAAAGTTTGCTGCAATAAAGATCGATGGCGGCTTTTTAGCTTGGATCTGGCTAATTTGGAGAGGATGTCGGCTCTAATGTTGTCGGTCTTGGGGATGTGTTCGATGCGGACTTGTTCAAAGGCGAATTGAATGACTATTCGGACCAGGTGGTAATATTGTAAAAGGACGGGGTCTTTAATCTGGAATTCGTCTTTCAGGTGGCCCACAGTAAGCTTGGAGTCAGTTTTGCACATTAACGTTTTGACGTCAACTTCGCGGGCAAGAGAGAGGCCGGCGAGGATGGCTTCGTACTCGGCTTGATTATTGGATGTTTTGAAGGCAAAATGGAGGGATTTCTCAATGAGAATATCGTTGGGCCCTTCTAACACGATACCAGCACCGGCACCTTTCGGATTTGAAGAACCATCTACATGAAGTGTCCGCTGGTCCTCCATGGGTGTTTGTTGGAGGTCATTGACGAAGTCTAGGAGGCATTGGGCTTTAATGGGGCCGTGAGGTTCATAACGAATGTTAAACTCTGACAATTCAACGGCCCAGGATGACATTCGTCCTGCCAGGTCTGATTTTTGCAATATCTTCTGGATCGGGTAGTCGGTTTTGATGGTGATGCTATGGTTTTGGAAGTATGGGCGTAGGCGGCGAGCTGCGTGGACCAAGGACAGGGCCAACTTTTCCATCATTTGATATCTGGTTTCAGGATCCTGTAGCATTCTGCTAACGAAGTAGACAGGATGTTACGTGCTCTCTATGTCTTGGACAAGCGCAGCGCTGATGGTGTGGTCGGTGGCTGTGATGTAAACTAGTAAGGGTTAGCGAGTGTCTGGCTTGTGGAGGATAGGTGGTGAGGTGAGGATGGTTTTAAGTTTCTGAAAAATTTGTTCGCAATCATCCGTCCACGTGAACCGGGCGAATTTTTTGAGGAGTTGGACTATGGGTTTGGTTTGTTCAGCCAGTTTGGGCACGAAGCGGGAAATGGTTGTAAGGTGGCCTATGAGGCGTTAGACCTCTTTGATGGTGGTGGGGCTACGCATTTCGATAATTGCCTTGCACTTCTCAGGATTGGCCTCTATGCCGCGTTGGGTTAACATAAATCCAAGGAACTTACCGCAGTCGACACCGAATACACACTTGTCGGGGTTGAGGCGAAGGTTGTATTAGCGTAATGCGGAGAAGACTGCGGAGAGGTCCTGGGCATGTTGGTGATGGCTTGGGGATTTGACAACCATGTCATCGACGTACACTTCGACGCATTGTCTCATCAGATGGCTGAAAACTTTGTCCATTTGCCGTTGGTAGGTTGTTCCAGCGTTTAAGACCAAAGGGCATAACTCTGTAAAAGTAATTGGCGTCGTTAGTGATGAAGGCGGTCTTGTTCATGTCAGATGCGGCCATAGGGATTTGGTTGTACCCAAAGTATGCATCCAAGAAGCTAAGTACTTTATTCCCTGTCGTGCCATTGACAAGTCGATCGATATTGGGTAAGGGGTAGGCATCTCGAGGACAGGCTTTGTTTAGATCCGTGTAGTCTACACACATCCGCCATTTGCCATTGGCTTTCTTCACCAAGACTACATTGGAAAGCCAAGTGGTGTATTGAGCTTCTTCAATGAATCCTGCGCTCAGTAACTTATCGGCCTCAACCTTAGCTGCTAGGCGTCGTTCTTCGCCGAGTTTGCATTTTTTTTCTGGGAGATGTAGCGGGCTTCTTTGTAGATGGATAACTTGTGGGATGCTACTAGAGGGTCTACCCTAGGTAAGTCAGCGGCTGACCAAGCAAAAAGGTATGTGTTGCTAACCAGGATAGGTCAAGGGGCCTGCGGGGTTGGGTTGGCGGAGGTGGCTGCATAGTCATTGCATAATTTAGTGTGGAGGGTCTGCATTTCTTCCATGCGAACGTAGTCGGCCGCACGCAACTTGAGCTCGTGCATAGAGGCAAGTGGGTGGAGGTAAACATTGTTGGCGAAGGGGTCGGATTGGAGGGTGAGTGCCATACATTGAAGGATCATTTCCTAGTTGAGGTGTGGGGTACGAAGGGCTGCCTTCCTAAAGTGATCGATGAATGCTCTGAGTGGTTCACCTTGTTCTTGTCTAATGCCTAGGAGGGAGATTGTAGTGGTTTGGTGTGGGCGGATACCAGCGAAATGAGTTGAGAACATATGGGAGAGAGCATCGAAGCTGTCGATAGAGTAGGGTGGAATGGTAGTGAACCATTCTAGAGCAAGGCCTTTGAGGGTGGTGGCGAAGGCTTTGCAAAAGACCACGTCTTGATACGTGTACAAGGCGACATGGGTGATGTAGACTTTAAGATGTTCATCATGGTCGGTTTCACCGGTGTAACGGTCCAGTGTGAAGGGTTTCCACTAGACGGGAAGGGGGGTGTTGGCGATGAAGTCGGTGAAGGGGTGGCGACGCCTGGGTTGGTGGGGTGGGAGCAGATGTGGGGGAATGGGATGATGGACAAGAGTGGGAAAGGTGGAGGTGAAGTTGTGAGGAGGGATGTGGGTTGCCGGAAGGTAATGTGGGTTGTAAGGTGGGACATGGGTAGTGTGTAGGGTGGTGGGTATGTTGTAGGGGACCTGGGTGGTAGGGAGGGTAGCAGCAGGGGTGGGGGCTGCGGTGTGACCCGGTTGGGTAGAGGGGAAGTGAGTGGGATGGGTGGAGGGAATGGGTGTTTGTTGGGTGGTGGTGAAGGTGTGAGGGGTGGGGTTGTATTCGCTTTCTTCTTCCGTGGGCTGGAAGGCTGGGGACCTTGCAGCCTCAGACGCCTCCTTGGCTTTTCCTTTCTGGGTGGGATCGACTTCGATCTTTCGCCTGAGGCGAGAATTCTCTTATCGTAGCGCCTCTATAGCGTTGCGTTTCTTCAGATTTGCCAGCTCCTGTTGCATTTTGGCTTGGCCGTCTAGGATGGCGGCCAGGTCAAGGGTGATGTTAGCAGGTCTTGAGGGACTAGCATCTGTCTGCTTGTTAACTCCAGCTCTACTGCGGGTTGAAACCATCTTCGGAGAAAAACGGGTGCTAAGGTGTTGTCTCGTGCCCCACGGTGGGCACCAATTGTTCCTGCACAGAACAAATAAGATAAGTTAGGCACAAGTGTCACCTTACCCATGCAGTCTGCTATCTCCTCAGTTGGCCTCTTCCCGGTTTGTGCATGTCTGTTTGGACCCAGGAGGGGTTACCTGCACAAGGGACTCTGAAGCTCAAGTCAGCCAAAGCTCTCTAAAAGTCAAATCAGGTGATTAATGGAGTAATGAATGCGTACCTTTAATTACTGAGGTCCACGCGTATTTATAGAGTATTAATTATGTTTGGTCACGTTATGGGTTGGGCCCTAGTTTGGGCTGTAGGTGGGCCTGGACCCTGGCCTAGGCCCTTAGTTCAATTATTGTGGGCTCATTGGATATTAGGGGGTTTTGATTTCGCTAAGTCTGTTGGAATGGTCCGATCTGGTTACTTCTCTAGTTGGCTTATGTCGTCTTTGTCCGTGCATTGTCCTAGGTTGGCTTATGGCGTCTTTGTCCGTGCACTGTCCTAGGTTGACCGCTCCATTAGCAACCTTTGTTATGAGTTTAGGCTGGTTTAGGTCTATGCCGGCCCGAGGCGTGTACTTTTAGTTGTTTCCGGCATATATGTGGGGGTTGTTTGTTGTTATTTATATAGTTAAGTTGGCCAGGTACGGTACACCAGTCCCCCTTCCTTTGCCGATATAGTATGTTGGTGAAGGATGATATGTGCTGATGTATTAGTCGTGACCGGCTAGGTGTGATACAAGAACCAATGCATATAGGACACTATTAAAACGTTAAACTACACTAGTGACTTATTCTAACCTTTAAATCCTTTTAAAAAAACACATAAATTCATGCACTTATATTCATCCAAATCTATCTTCTCACCCTTTCTCAAATCCAACTCTACAAAGGAATACACCTTAAATCATTACAATTCTTTATCATTCAACCATTTCAATTTTCATTTAATCAGATTTCACAACCTACCTTTATGAATGCTAAATCATCTTAAACTATTGTAAATCTTCATTTATAGTAAAAACATTAAATGATACTTAGACCTATGTATAGTTTTTTTTTTTATAATAAATAAATAATATGATGCATAAGAGGAAAAGATTTTGAACACCATTAAACATCAACAATAACATTATCACAAGTATTGTCAACGAAAATTCATTTTGAAGCATGTTCAGATATATTTATGTACAAATTGTAAAGGATTGAACAAACCAAAAATCTTGATAAATATGAAATTTCGAAAATACAAATGGAAAAAGAAAACAAAAAATGAGTTTGATGTGATACAAACAGAAAAAAAAAGAAGAAGAACAAACTGTGCATTGCATTTTAGTTCATCAAAGAAGAAGGAAATATGAAACCGAATATTGAGTGTTTTTATTGGTTTTAAAGATAAGAAGGAATTGAATCGTCTCAAAGAAAGATACGAGGTGTTTTGGTTGGTTTGAAAGAGACTAGATGTTTTCGTGAGGTTTTTGTGCCGCGTGTTTTGTTTTTAGGCTTCTACAAATGTTTCATTTCCTTTAGTAGAATAATAAAATTATTAAATCATATTTTAAATTATTTTGTACATTTTTTTATGTGTGTGACATGTGACTAGGGTTTTTATTTGTTAGCCTTTTATTTGTATATAATAATAATAATAATATAATTTGTATATAATAATATAATATTGATATTGATGTATGGTGTCTAATCATCTTTTTCACTTTACATCGACTGATTTTAGAATGGCTATCGCAGGCAGTGCCTTCCAATGTTTGTAATCTCCCTGTCAAGCAAGAAATAAATTTAGAATTATGAAATAACTTATTTTCATAATAAAAGATACTTTATAAAAATAATACTTTTATATTTTATACAAGCAGAAAACATTAAAGACTACAAATATTTCAATAAAGTCATTAGTCATCTATATACAAATATTCTAATATTTACATTTTAGCGTCTTCAAGATGTTATTATTAACCTATATTCTCTATTTAGTTTTATTTTAATAAATTTCAATGCGTTCATAAAACTTTGCTGTAATAATTATATTAAAATTAATTGTTAGATAAATAATTAAATAGAAACTCTTTGTGCACTACTTCCAACTAGTTATTCATTCATCTTCAGTATGGATTTTGTCGACATCATCTTAAATGTTTATTTAGTTACATGTTCAAACATTTCAACATCACACAGGAGTTTATATATATATATATATATATATATATATATATATATATATATATATATATATATAAATAATGTATATATATATATATATTAAAATAATTATTTTTCTTTTTTTATCTTTTAAATAACCTTTAATGTAAATTGAATTATTTTATAAATTAACATAATTATTTTATATTTTTAATAACTATTTCTTAAATTAAATAATTATTTATAAATAAAAGCCTATTTAATAATTATTGTTTTATTTAATAAAAGCCATTTTATAAATAATTTATTTTATATTATTTTTAATAAAACATATTTTATAGTATTAGTTCTTATTTGTGCATTTTATTTATTAAAAGTATTAATTAATCTATTTATGCAAACGGCCGATAAATTCGCCCAAAGAAATAAGGGTCGGATTTCACAAAATAAGAATAGAAGGAAAGATAAATCTAATAAAATAGTTAATTCATTACAACTATGTTTTCAATAAAATCTCTTTAATTGTTAAATTTTATACACTTATTATTTGAATTTTCTTTATATGTTATTTATTTTCTTTATATATTTATTTTCATTAATTTAATTACTGATTGTCCTTAGCCGTAGTTATTATGCCATATCTATACTGTGCTCATCAATCTATTTCATAAAGTCACATTTATACATTTTCACATATTTTTACATAGTTGATTTAATAATTATAAATATGGCGAATTCTAGATCAAAATAGAATTTTGTTTAAATCCGACCAGCTCTTAAACAACAATTAGTGAACAATGAAAAATTTAATCTAATAAAGTTAATAATAATTAAAGTAGCATTTAAAATTTAAATTGATGAATTCAAAATTTAAAATGAAATATATCCGTGAACAATAGTAATGGTGTAATTTCTTGAAAGGTCCCATGTTGAATTGAAACAGGACAGTTTAACACGCTAACATGGAAGAAGGGACAGGAGAATAAGAAAAGAAGTTTGAAACCAAAAACGTTGGGCTTGGTCCGATAAAAGCACATGTGTGAATAAATAAACCGGGTTTTTGGTTCATCTAAAGAACCCGAGCCAGAACAAAGGGAACAAAGCTTTATTCCCATGAACAAGAAACAACATAGAAAAGTTCGCCTATATATATATATTCAATATTTTCACATTTGCCTTCGACAGAGATCTCACTCAACTCAACCGCCTCCACTCTAACCAAACCATCTTCTCTGAGCCATTCATCGCTCCCTCGGAGGTACCTCTTACTTTCTTTCTTTCCATGTCCCTTTTAAATTTTTTTATAGGCTTCTTCTAAGATAGTTTCACTATCGATTTTCGTATTCTTCTCTGATCCATTTTTACCTTCTCTCAGTGATTAATCTCTCAGTTCCTTTTCTTTCTTTCTATCTCTGCTGTTAGGTCTTAGTTTTATACGTTATTAGTGTATCCTGATGGTTGATTAGGGTTTGGTTGTTAGCCTGGTCTGTTTGTGATTTAGGGTTTGTAAATGGAAAATGTTTAAATAAAAATCGTGGCTCTTAGTATCTTTTATATGCTATTAATATTATTTTAGTTGTTTTTTTTTTGTTTATTTAAAAATACATGATTGAATGTTTGGAATGGTCATTGTCTGTGGCTCGTGTGTTTTGTACATATGTTACTTGTTAGGATTGTAGGATTGAAGGTGTTGTGTTAGCGTTGATTTTATTAATGAGGGTTGTGGTTGATTGAGTTTTGGTGTTGTGCATTTATTCTTTTGAATGATTATTTGTTGTTTTTTCTTTACTGTGGTTTTCCAGAATAGTCATGTATTTGCCATCAAGACTAATCTGTGTTGTCATTGTCATGTTGTAGAGATGGCAGTGTCGGATGGATCACCAACCCCTCAGATGGTTGGGAATGCTTTTGTTGAGCAGTATTATTCTATACTGCATCAGGAACCGGACCAAGTTCACAGATTTTATCATGAGTCTAGTGTCCTGAGTCGTCCTGAAGAAGATGGTTCCATGACAATGGTGACTACTACCGTGGTAAGTACAAGTGATGGAGTGTTAGTTATTGCAAGGGCATGTGGAGTTATGTAATTTAGCACGGGCTTAATGTGGTTTGTTTTAAATCACTCCTTTAATTTATTGTGTACCAAACTGTTATTGGTGAACTAGCTATTTGCTTTTTCTTTTCTAAGTGTGGTTACTTGTATAACCACAAATCAATGCAAAATATATGGAAACCACTCTGGGTTATGTGATATCATGAGAATTGTTGTGCCATTTTTTAAAATTGTGTGGTATATTATTAATACCATGCATAGTCAGCAGGAAAATTTCTTTGGGGAGTTTACCCTAGTGCCACCAGTTGCCTGAGCTTTAATTTTACAGCTTTTCCTGTCAAAGACCAAAAGAGTATGTTACATTCTTTGAAGTATTTGAAATCACGTGTCCAGTGTTGGTTGATAGCCATACTGACAATTCCTGTTTTAGTGGCAATTTTCATTTTTGTCTGAGTTTATTGGGAACACATGCTCAAATGTTGTGTTATTTTATTTCCTTGACTAATATGTATTGTAACAAATGATTTTAAATCCACTGATTCAAATGATCTTACTCTGCTATGGTACAGGAAATCAATAAAAAGATACTCTCTCAGGATTACACAAGCTTTAGGGTAGAAATTCTGAGTGCTGATGCCCAACCTTCACACAAGGATGGTGTAATAGTTGTAGTGACTGGCTGCTTAACTGGAAGTGACAATCTGAAAAGGAAGTTTACTCAGTCCTTTTTCCTAGCTCCACAGGACAAAGGCTACTTTGTTTTGAATGATATTTTCAGATATATTGACGAGTATAAGTCAGTTGATATTGAGTCTGTGCCTGTGAATGAAGCTGATGAAAGTGCTCCAACAGATTCTTTTACCGCTGAGCCTGGTAGATCTTCTGTTTACAACTTCTGGTTATTAATATACCTTCTAGTCCTGTTGTTTTTATTTCCTTCTAACATTTTACGTTTTGCTTGTTACAATATTCGATATATATATATATATATATATATATATATATATTTAAATTTTGATTATGAATAGAGGTCATTCAAGCTGCTGAAGATGTTCCAGATAGCCAAACTACTGTTGTTGATGATGACATTAGTGTCAGCAAAGATGTCAGCCAGCCACTGGAGAATGGAAAATTATCAGTTGCTGAAAAGATGGTTCCTGTTAATCATGTTAAAGAATCCAGTCACCTGGAACATCATTCACATGCTGAGAAAGCTGCTTCTAGTAACTCACAGGAGGATACTCCAAAGAAGTCTTTTGCATCAATAGTAAGTTTTAATCATTTGTTTTTATGCATCAGTGTACTTTTCATGGTGTCTGACCGCATTTCCTTTATGCCAACAATAGTAAATTTTAATTATTTTTGTGCACTCATCATACTTTTTGTGGTGTCTGACCATATTTGCATTTATTAATCTCAGGTGAATGCACTGAAAGAAAATGCTGCTCCCTTCCATATGAGGGCTTCCCCTGTGAAAGCTGTAGAACAGCCACGTGTTCTCAGCGTGCCTGCATCAGAAGCACCAACTCCTAGTGTTGAGAGTCCAACAGAAAAGAACAATGAGAATGGAGGTGGTTCCTATTCTGTGACTAGATTGGTTAATGAATTGAGTTTGTGATTATAGTTGATCCAGATGCAATATAACTTTCGAAATCTATGTTCCACAGGCAAGGCTTATGCAATATTTGTTGCAAATTTGCCCATGAATGCCACAGTAGAACAGCTGGAACGTGTTTTCAAGAAATTTGGGCCCATTAAAAGGGATGGAATTCAAGTTAGAAGTAGTAAGGTTAGTCTGTTACAAGCATTGTACTTTCAGTTACTTCCCAAGCGATGATACAACGCTTTGCCCTTCTTTCCAGCAACAGGGATCTTGTTTTGGGTTTGTGGAGTTTGAATCTGCTACTTCAATGCAAAGTGCACTTGAGGTACGGACACATACTTGAAATCTCCCTCTTTTTGATTGCTAGGATTTATATTTAGATTTGTATTTCATGAAAATTAGTTTCTTGATGATAATGTTGCCTTTTGCAATTATATGCTTAGCCTTTGCCCATATGGAGGTGTTGTCTTTGAGGTGTTGTAACATGGTTCCAAGTTCATTTTTCCTTTTGAAAGTCCCTTGACATTCTGCAATTGTGTTTGTTCTTTGGAAAAAGCACTATTTATTGTAAGTGTATTTCAGTTGATTTCATTAGCTTTTTTCATTTAACTATAGTGAAGTAGAGAATATATCTATGGAGAACATCTGGCAATTGATGGGTTATCTATCGGGGTTTAACATGCTAGGAGGAAAATTGAGTGTTTCAAGTTGTAGTTTTTCTTCCTGTATTGTGTGTTGGATCCTATTAACGCTATTGCTATAAGAATTTGATATTAGTTCTTTGTTACTAGTCATTGGGTTGCTGTGGGTGCTTTTTCTATAAAAGTGTTAGCTGATTTTGCTTTTTGGCCTAATTTTTCTTGTTTGTGGTTATCCTGTTTTATTTGTCCTACATTTGTCAGCTATATTTCTGTGTATTGTTTCAGGCTTCACCTCCTGTCACCTTGGACAACCGAAGGCTTTCAATTGAAGAACGAAGAGGCAAGCCAGCCTAATATTTCATATCAAAATTCAAACATTTTTAAATAGTTTATCGATTTTGCATATTGTTTGCCACGACTGCAACATCTAATTGATTTATGCTCTTAAGTATGCCGTGCCAGTTACTGGCTTTCCACCTTTAGATTCCATAAAATAAATGAAAGTGTTCGTAAAATTGCTCGGGATATAGATTCTTGCAAAAAGTTCTTAGGTGATGGTGCAGACATGTCACAGGCTCACGGTGCTCAGGACCTTTTTTCTGTGAAACGTATTTTTGTTTGTTGCAGCTAACAGTGATGGTTATTATGTGATAATGTGTATTGTTGTTTGTTGCAGCTAACAGTGATAGGGGGAGATATTCATCAGGAAGGGGTGGATACCGGAATGACAGAAATGATAACTTCAGGGGGCGTGGCAACTTCGGTGGTGGTGGTGGCCGCGGTGGCTATGGAAATAGGAATGACAATTTTGAGAAGCGCGGTGAGTTCACTGGTAGGCCTAGAGGAGGCAACAATGGTGGTGGGCGTAGCAATGGAGAAGTTGTGGCAAGGAGTTATCAGAATGGTGGAAAAGTCACTCGTCAACCAGTGAAAGTTCAGTGAAGTACTTTATTTTGTTGGGAATTGAGTGACAACGGCATTTACTTATAGATAGCGGCATCTAAGGATTTTGGTTTGCAACTGCATCATTTAGAGTCTTTTTCTTTAATAGCTGCCATGATCCCTTCGTACAAGAGTTTTTCGGTTAATTCACAGAATTCCCCATACCCTTCCCTTCACTTTCATTTTTTCCAATTTTGTTACATTTTGTATCTATTATTCCGGAATAATTGTTTGGATTCGGCTACAATTATATGCCATTTTTTTTATAATTCCTGTATGCTTTGTTTGTCTCTTTCAACTCGGTTCTGTTTGTTATATCTGCCATTTAGATAATGTTGGGTATTCAGAATTTTTCATCGTCAATTGGATTACTTTGTTGGCTGTTACTTCTAGATATAATATTTTCGAAAATGTAAAATGTGTGTTTGTATAACTTTCTTGAAAATGTTTACGGGAAAAGTTTGATGATCTTAGAAATTTCTGTTAGTATTTTAATTGTTTGATGGAACCATTTATCACGTAACATTGAAATGCTTCTGTTAATGTGATCTTCGTTACTTTGTGCGAATTGACATTTTTTTTATGTTTCTCTCTCCTAGAGAAAATTTCCGTATTGGGAAATATACATATTCTGCAACTGTAAAGGTTACCTTGGCATTTTAATGAATGAAAATCACTTACATGTTTACATGCACCATATAAGCACAAGGAAAATCAAATGTGTTTATGAAATATCTTTATTTTTCATTTACATGAACTAGTCCACCTTGAATAAAATGAAGTATCACATCTTACTTTTAGTTCAGAACGAAATACAAGAGTGAGTGTCATTTTGCGGCAACTCTCTAGAGACAATCATGCATCCAATCCAACTGTATAAAATCATATTTAAATAATTTATTAAGCACTTCGTGATATGACGATCAAAGTGAAATTTAGAATTAATGTCTTCATCATGTTCATCATAAATACATGAAATGTTTTCAAGAAAGTGTCTACATAATTCAAAAGAACATGGTTAATATTATACATTTTCTATCATGCTATTCAACAAAATATAAATAAAAAAACTATATATTTTTTGTTGTTATGCTAATTTAGAAAAAATTGTTTATAAGACAATTGCTTGAGTAATTTAATATAAAACTATAGTTAAAGATTAAAATATTAATGTATATAACTTGACAATCAAATTAATTAAACATTCAAACTATTCAAATATTATTGAACAACATTTTAGTATTTAAAAATATGAAATTGTGAACCTATATAATTCGGGGAAGTAAATAATTATTAAAAAAATAAAAAAATTGTAAAAAAATGTTGATGGATTAAGTGAATCAACCTATCCTCAATCCACCTAGAATTCGTTTAATTCGTGGATTAAGTGAGTCAGATTGAGTTTAACCCACTTCTAAAAAAACTGAATTTTTCTCAATTCAATCTAGCTCGAATCCGTAATGAGTCATCTTGGCACAAAGATTGAAACCATCTTAATGTCTCTAAGCAAGATTACTCTGCTACATTGTCCAAAAGGTATTGCTAGTGAAGGAGACACATACCCCGAAAAAACAACAAAGAATCTATAAAACAACAGTAATGATATTTTAACAACCAATTTTCACAACTTCTCTCACTACCTGACGTGGCAGTGAGAGATTTTATTTTATTTTTTTTAAAAAAGTCCACGTAAGGCAGTGTCTGAACGAAGTGCGAGAGAATGGAGGTTTTATTTTTGGTATGCAAAATGTGCAACAGTTACGCTTTTTCACAGAAAAAATCACTTCGCATTGCAGTTAAGGCGATTCTTCTTCATTTTTCTCTGAACTTCTTCCTCTTCATCCCTTTCGCTTGTAACTGAAACCCCATTTTCGATTTTGATTGCTTTCATTCCATTGTTGGCCAAAGTTGAGGTGGTGTAGGAGGTGTGGGTTGAGGGAGTCTTTGAAGTTGGGGGTGGGTAAATCCCGTTCTGATTGCTGTTGTCGTTGTGATTTCTGTTGGAAAGGCGCCATTTTTGCATTGGTGTTGTTACTGGTTTGAGTTTTGGAGGAGCTATAATTGGTCTCCGTTTTGAAGAAGTTTTTACGCAGATGGTGGGTTGTGATGTAGTTCATATATTTTTTCTGAAAGGGGATTTTTGATTTGGTTTATGTTTGATTTATATCAATGTTGGAGTTATTTGGTTATTGTTGTGGAAGAAAGAAATGAGGTTACTTGTTGGGGTTTATTTTTGGTCCATTAGTGCATTTTGGTTTTGCTTTGTTAGCACAAAGAAAAAGGATGTCAATAGAGGAAAGGCACCTAGTAGCAAAAAAAAAAGCATTTGTGAGTGATGCGAAACCTTGTGATAACAAAGAGGTAACTTAAATGATTAATGTATATGTGCATTAAATTTGGTATATTTGTTACATTGTTGACATTTGTGTTAATTTTAAGTTGAAATATATTTTATTTAGGCCCGCATTGAGCACCGCTGCCAAACCTGATACATTGTTGAAGCAAACGCCTTACTTAGCAGTAGTCACCTTGGCATTATTGAATTGACCCCTTTTTCATCATGCCTAAGGATAAAGAAAGAGTTGAACATCAACTGTGCGTTGCTTAGAGAGGTTTTAAGTCAGTGGGTTCCTATTGGGGAATTCATCAAGTTAGGTAGCATTTGGTTAAGTTAAGTTGTTTAAATGTGAGTATATGTTTGGGCTTAAGTGTTGGGGGTGATGATGTTGTTTTCGATAGTGAGTTGTGTGGGGAAGTTGGTTTGCTATTTCCTTCAAGGTAAATAAAGGTGAGTGACATCATTGAGAGCAATGGCAGATCTTCACCAAAATTTTTGGGGAAGCCAAAATAATATATTCAAAATTTATATATTTAATATTTTTGTGACTAATTCAATAAAAATGAATATACAATCTAGTACATATATAATTATCAAAGAAATTACACAATCTAAAAGAATGTCTATCGTTTTTGTCATATTTTTTAACTCATGGAAATTGATTATAATTAGATTTTTCAGTTAACTTTTTTCGATGTAAATAATCATATGATCTGCAAAATATTCATCTTCCGTTTTATTAACATACATTTGATTCAAAAAATATCCACAAACTTTCATTTCATTATTATGCGATAAATAACCATATTATCATGTTTTCATCTTCACTAGTAGTTTCTCTATCAATTTTATTTTTCATTAATATACCTATTTAGAAAATAAGTTTAAGACTAAAAAATAATTTATCATAATCTAATCAAAAGTTGAGAGACATAATTACAAAAAAAAACTATGATAATCAAGTTACAATTAAAAATTGACTATGAAAAATCACATAGTATATTGTTTCTTCTTCTATATTAATAAAAAATTAATATACAAAAAGGTCATGAGATAAAAAAATAATACTAAATGTTAAAGAAATAGTTTACTATCAAGTGAGACAAGAGAAAATTACCTTATTTATTT
>Ga0214545_1008113_pt1 | contig 17028 bp, 8 predicted proteins | sample CNSS4metaG_FD_160064 | JGI IMG/M metagenome (GOLD analysis project Ga0214545, IMG submission 160064) | Root nodule microbial communities from cowpea collected in UCLA plant growth center, Los Angeles, California, USA - CNSS4 | ecosystem: Host-associated > Plants > Roots > Nodule | place: USA... | reverse complement strand
AATTTGGTTATTCTAATATTTTAAAACTATTTTAAATGCACTTCTAATTTAATTACTCTTAGGCTTTCAACCCACTTTAGATGCACTTCTAAATTGATTATTTCAATATTTTATACACTTCTAATTTTGTTATACAGATATTTCAAACTAATTTAGAGGCACTTTTAATTTAGTTATTCCAATAATTTAAATAATTTTAGATGCATTTCTAATTTAGTTATTTCCATATTTTAAAACACTTTAGATATACTCTCCATTTGGTTATGTGGGAAGGGTGAAGTATTTGTAGAGTCCAAAGAAGAGAAAAAAGATTCGACGTGAAATGTGCAGTTGTCATTAATGTTTTGACTATGTTATTATTATCTTATTATAACATTCTTATTATCTTATTATTCCATCGTAGATAATATTTAACTTTATTTAGACAATGATCTTCGTAGCACTAAAATTTTATTTAATGATCTTTTATTCTATTGTGCATAACATGTAATATGCATGCACGAACATTTGGACACATGAATGAACGCACACACACACGCACATGGCATATGCTGATCACACGAATGGTCGTATCCAATAATAATAATTATTATTATTATTATTATTATTATATTTCTCTTGATCTGAGAAAAGATAAAAGGATGAAAAGTTACATGAGTGTACTTGGAATCATGAGTGTTATATCATAATGTCCAAACACGATGCAGAATGAAAAAAGAGGTTAGATAAAAGGCATATTGTCCCTGGTTTAGGAATAACCTTCATCACCGACTACTGCTCCACAAATGCAGTAGGGACAACAAACAAAGTGATATTCCTCCACTAATGATGTTGCGGAATATTCCTTCAAGTAAAGCATCCCATGTCTATGTACATAACCCATAAAATTATTTTTTTTTCTCCATCAAAACTGTAACAAATCTTTTCACATGGAAGCTTAAAGCATAGGTAAGGTATGATTTTTGAAACCCACTATTATTGTGGGCATTATTCTTTGGTTGAAACTTTAGATAGAAATGGGAAAATGGAATAATACAACTTTATATTTGATCTACTGCAAAATTGGTAACAAAAAACTTTGGTTATATAACCACATGCAAAGCTATCGACAATATTTTTTGCACCAACTTCAATAGACATATATAAATTACTAATAGATATCTTATAGTCAAACTATGCATACAAAGAGCCATGACAGAAAAAAAGCAATTTAAATTCAAGGAAAATTTTATTATTGATGAAACTTTCTAAAATAAAGAAAAATTACACTCATAAGTAATATCTATTGTAAAAAAAATATTAAATAAACAAGAAAAATAAATAAATCAGTAACTTTAGTATGAGATATAAGAAAAAAATTAAATTTCTTGCGTAAAAAATACTCGAAGTTAAATGGTTATTTTTATTAGAAATTTTCAAAATAATAAATTAAGTTAATTAATCATTCAATTTTATTTTATTTTTATCTGTGTCAAAACTTTTTCTTTATCCATTGCCTTTTTGTAGCATTACAAGAAAATTTGTTCATTCGATTTTTTTTTTTCACAGCATTCTTATTATCTTATTATTCCATCGTAGACAATATTTAACTTTATTTAGACAATGATCTTCGTAGCACTAAGATTTTATTTAATGATCTTTTATTCTATTGTGTATAACATGTAATACGCATGCACGAACATCTGGACACATGAATGAACGCACACACACATACACACGCACATGGACATGGCAGATGCTGATCACGAATGGTCGTATCCAATAATAATAATAATAATAATTATTATTATTATAATATTTCCCTTTCTAACTCCATCTAATATATAACTTCTTTTGTTGTTTTTATCTTATTTTGTTAGATTGTTAGAGAATAAATGGATGCTTTTGTCGTCATCAAAGTATACATTAAATGATTACATCTCTACCATTGTTCCCAATATTGGCGTAAGACTATTATAGTTTAGAAAAGTCTAATGATAGTATTTGAAATCTAAAGTATATAAAAAAGAATATGAGATGAATATACTAATGAGTTAAAACTTAGAATTATACGAATATGATTATTAAAAGATTTATAATGAGGATTTTGATATATAGATTCAAAACATAAAAAAATAATTTTGTAATACAAATGCAAGAACACTTGCCCGAACACGGACACACATACGTACGAATGCACGCATGCGCACACACATGTTGATCACAAAAGATATGGTTTAAAGTGTGCACTTCTTTAATTAGTTGGAGTCACAAAAGACATAAGAAGTGTGTGAGATAACACACACGCCATCTTTATATCTCTGGCCATTGCAACAAATTATACAAAATTCAACACCTAAACTACATTTTAACCCATTACAATCGGGTGTCCGACGGTGACATTGATAAAGAAGCAGGAAACGAGTAGAACAAAAATAACTCCAAACATCATGTTTGCAGACCTTTGTGACATAGAAACAGACATATTCATAAGTGATAGAGAAGAGAAGAAAATTGTGTAAGTTACAAAGAAGAGAGAATGAGCCCTTGGTTGAGATGGTGCTCTTCCAAGGCTAATTACTTCATCTTATATAAAGGTGAAGCTTACACGAAAGGATTGAGGGCTGTAATATGCAGTAAAATGTCATGAAAGAATTTTTTTTTCTTTCAAAAACCTAAAAGTAATAATGTTTGGTGACTCACTAATGAATGGGAACATTAGTGGAACGGTGATAAGGGAAAGTTTCTACTTCTATCTAAAGTTCCCAAATGGATTTATGAAACATTGTGTATATTTTTGCATGTGATAAATCACACTGTACAATCAAAGTTTTTGTTATCATTTTGGGCTAAACCAACCATAAAACTGCATTAAAACTCTTAGATAAAAACTTTCTATATTTAGTAGAACATGAGTAAATGTAGGAAGGAGAAAGAACGTTTATGTAATCGGTAAAGAATATATTGTGGTGCAATAATTGAGAGAAAAATGGAGAAAGAAGATCAAAGTGGAGACATCATTATGTAAAAGCAAGAGGTATACGATGGGTTAAAGGAAATTTAGGGTTAAAGTAACCTTATGTATCAAATTAAATGGAATAGAAATACGAAGGGAAGAGGATAAACTCTTTTATGAAAGAAAAAAAAAATCAATTTTTTTTAAAATGTTACCGATTATTTTTGATGTGTGTACTTTCTCCACAAGACATTAATAATTTAAAAATTATAACTTACAAATAAAAATAAAATGTTGATAATATGTAATTTTTTAAATATGCGTGATATTATATTAGTAGGTGATAATATTGTAATGTTATTAAGTTAATATATAAACTAAATTTATATTTATTAAAAATAAAGTGAAATATATATAAACAGATGAAAGAATAACCATTCATAACTAAAAAAAGGGAAGAAGCAGATATAGCCTATTTTATAAAAAACTTGTACAAGTAACGATCAATTTTTAAAAATTTAATAAATTATTATATTTAAAAAGTAAAATTGGTATTTTGAAATATGGACACAAAAAGAGGAATCCCTTTTATATATTATTATAGATTAAAACTTAATTTTTTTTAATATTAAAAAAAATAATTAATTTTTATTATATTCGAAAAATAAATTGTATTTTTTATTTATTATTTTAACTTGTATTAAAAATTAAAATAATTATTCTTCTCTTTATTTTTATGATATAATTAAGTTTTATATTTATATATAGTTATTAATATAAATTTTTTATAAAAATTTAATGATATGAGAAAAAAAAATAATTAATTATGATAATTTTTAATATAAAAAATAAAATAAAATAAAATAATTTTAATATTGATTTTATTATATTAAAATAATATATTATGAAAAGAGTGTAACTAATAACATCAATAATAGTACAAATAATTAAAATTATATTAAAAATAATATTTGTATATGAATTTAATTATTTTAAATTATAAAATTAATATAATAATTAGTCTCTCATGAGTAGAGTGACATGAATACACGAATTTGAGATTAAAATGTTTAAATTAAAATAGATAGAATTATTATCATTAATGTTGACATTGAAACTATGATAATTAATTATTGTTGTATATGTATGATTTCTTTTAGAAAATTATGCATTTGGATTTTTGTGTGTGTGTTAAATTATAAAATTGACATAATAATCAACAAGTGAGTATAATAAAATTAATATTATTGTATGAATAAAATTTATAATTAAACATTTAAGTTTTATATTAAAATAAAAAGTGTATACCATTAAACTAAAATGTAAACATATTTTGTTTTATGAATTTTGTACGAAATAAATACAACGAAGTTGATATTAAAATTTATCAATGATATGTAGATATGAGCAGTTTAAAAAATATAAAATTAAAGAATTAAAGAATATGTTGACCATATAAAATTAAAGAATAAATGAAGTTAAACTTAAAATATTGTAAACAAAATACACATGTAAAAATATATGAACAAAATACAATATATTATAACAACCGTCACACTAATAATAAAAGTAAGAAAAATTAAATAATAATAAAACGGTTTCTACTCTATATAAGACGAAGTGATTAGTCTTGGAAGAGCACCAATCTAAATCAAGGACTCCTTCTCTCTTCTCTATAACTTACATTTCATAATTTTATTGAATGCATTAATTCGATAAAACTTAAAAACACATTATATCATAACTAAAATTCAATTTATTTCATAATTATTTATTTTTCAAACTTCTATATGTTATTTATAATTATAATAGAATTAATATTTAAAGCATGCATTTTATTTAGTTTTCTCATGAAAATTGATACAATATTGTAACTCTATTGACATTGACAAACATAAAATGTTCCTTTTGGAACACATTTGCCATGTTTAGATCCTTGTCCATTGCAGCAAATTGTACAAAATTGAGTTCCTAAACTGCATTTCAATCCATTGCAATCTGGTGGTGGATCACTATCTACTCTTATTGATTTTGTAAAAAGTGGTTTTGCAGCAACTAGTCCTACAAAAAAGAAAATCATATTGTTATAATAATTTTCTTTCATTTGTTCTTTTGTTTTTCAACATTAAACCAAATTCAAAACTATGAGTGTTATTGGTTAAATACATAAAAGAAAGAAGATTACAAAACACAATAATCTTTACTTTCATGGGACATAAACATAAAAATAAATAAATTAATCTATGAATTACCTTAAGGTAGAACCAAAACTATATTTAGAATTCCCATTAAAAGATGTTGATTGAATTGAGAAGCCACAGGAAAGGAAAGTTGGTAGATGGTATGAAAAGTTTAGTTTACCACAATAATCAAATAGAAGAAAATATTCATGGTTGTCTTGGGTTAGGAAATCATATTTATACTTGTTTTTAAGATGGAATATCCTTAAGATAATAATGAAATTTTAATTTTTTTATTAAGTCCTGAATTATATCCTTTGTAACGGTGATATGAGATCTAAAATATTTTAATTATACGATATTTGTATGATATGATTTTAATAATAATTAATATTAAGTTTTAACGGTAGACTTAAAAAAAAGAAACAGTTAATTATTTAATTATTATTATTATTATTATTATATTGATTATCAATACAACAAACAAACTAAAAAGATAAAAAATTATATTACTTACTACACCAATAGATTATATGTTCACACGCTTCTTCTTAATGGATCAACAGCCCAACAAATTTTCTCTCGACTGCTCCATTTTTCTATTTTCACCTACCTCTTGAAATGGGCTAACAAATCAATGTTGTACAATCACATTTCTACAACGATATTTTAACAATTTTTTCTTACAAGGTAATATCTTTAAAATAATTTTAGAATACAGGAAAATAAAAAAATAAAAAGTCACTTAAAAAATATTATATTATATAGTAAAAAAAAATTATCAAAATTTAATCGTTAAAAAAAATTTCTATTTTTAATGACAATTTAACATGAGAGATACCGAAAAGTATAATATTAGTAATGACTTAAAGATTAATATTATGAAAAAAAAATACTTTTTAGTTGATAAGAAAAGTATTAATACATAAAAAGTATGAAGATGTGTTATAATGTTTTTGAAACTCTTGCTTTATTAGAAGATGTATCGGAAAGCGGAAGTTTTATTCAAATTAATTATTTATGAACCGTTATTATCTATTTGAATATAACATGCACTCATACCTTTTTAATTGCTATGCATACATAAATTATAATATAAATTATGATAAAAAATTTCTCATCAATTATATTTATTTGTACTCGTACAATACGATATCTGTTTTAGGGAGAGGTCAATTCAATTTAACCACACAGACATTATATAGAACCTTCAAACAAAATTTCAGAAATCTATTTACACGCTCTTGCTATCATCAATGGAAAATTTGGTACCATTCATCTAGAAAATCAAGAAACTTAACTAAAGAAAATTAAGTTAAGTTTTAACAAGGGTGATAAGTTTTAAAATCTAATGATAGTATTTGAAATCTAAAGTATATAAAAAAGAATATGAGATGAATATACTAATGAGTTAAAACTTAGAATTATACGAATATGAATATTAAAAGATTTATAATGAGGATTTTGATATCTAGATTCAAAACATACAAAAATAATTTTGTAATACAAATGCAAGAACACCTGTCCGAACACGGACACACATACTAACGTACGAATGCACGCATGCGCACACACATGTTGATCACAAAAGATATGGTTTAAAGTGTGCACTTGTTTAATTAGTTGGAGTCACAAAAGACATAAGAAGTGTGTGAGATAACACACACGCCATCTTTATATCCCTGGCCATTGCAACAAATTATACAAAATTCAACACCTAAACTACATTTTAACCCATTACAATCGGGTGTCCGGCGATGACATTGATAAAGAAGCAGGAAACGAGTAGAACAAAAATAACTCCAAACATCATGTTTGCAGACCTTTGTGACATAGAAACAGACATATTCATAAGTGACAGTGAAGAGAAGAAAATTGTGTAAGTTACAAAGAAGAGAGAATGAGCCCTTGGTTGAGATGGTGCTCTTCCAAGGCTAATTACTCCATCTTATATAGAGGTGAAGCTTACACGAAAGGATTGAGGGCTGTAATATGCAGTAAAATGTCATGAAAGATTTTTTTTTTCTTTCAAAAACCTAAAAGTAATAATGTTTGGTGACTCACTCATGAGTGGGAACATTAGTGGAACGGTGATAAGGGAAAGTTTCTACTTCTATAAAGTTCCCAAATGGATTTATGAAACATTGTGTATATTTTTGCATGTGATAAATCACACTATACAATCAAAGTTTTTGTTATCATTTTGGGCTAAACCAACCATAAAACTGCATTAAAACTCTTAGATAAAATTTTTCTATATTTAGTAGAACATGAGTAAATGTAGGAAGGAGAAAGAACGTTTATGTAATAGGTAAAGAATATATTGTGGTGCAATAATTGAGAGAAAAATGGAGAAAGAAGATCAAAGTGGAGACATCATTATGTAAAAGCAAGAGGTATACGAAGGGTAAAGGAAATTTAGGGTTAAAGGAGCCTTATGTATCAAATTAAATGGAATAGGAATACGAAGGGAAGAGGATAAACTCTTTTATGAAAGAAAAAAAAATCAATTTTTTTAAAATGGTTAGTTTATTAAATTTGAAGTTTTAATGATTTAAAAATGTTGGTTTAAAATGTGTGGTTTGAGATTTTAATAATTTAAAAATTATAACTTACAAAAAAAAAATGTTGATAATATTAAATTTTTTATATATGCGTGATATGATATTAGTAGGTAATAATATTGTAATGTTATTAAGTTAATATATAAACTAAAATTATATTTATTAAAAATAAAGTGAAATATATCTAAACAGATGAAAGAATAACCATTCATAACTAAAAAAGAAGGGAAGAAGCAGATATAGCCTATTTTATAAAAAGCTTGTACAAGTAACGATCATTTTTTAAAAATTTAATAAATTATTATATTTAAAAAGTAAAATTGGTATTTTGAAATGTGGACACAAAAGGAGGAATCTCTTTTATATATTGTTATAGATTAAAACTTAATTTGTTTTTGTTTTTTATATAAAAATAATAATTAATTTTTATTATATTCGAAAAATAAATTGTATTTATTATTTATTATTTTAACTTGTATTAAAAATTAAAATAATTATTCTTCTCTTTATTTATATGATATAATTAAGTTTTATATTTATATATAGTTATTAATATAAAATTTTTATAAAAATTTAATGATATGAGAAAAAATAAATAATTAATTATGATAATTTTTAATATAAAAAATAAAATAAAATAAAATAATTTTAATATTGATTTTATTATATTAAAATAATATATTATTAAAATAGTGTAACTAATAACATCAATAATAGTACAAATAATTAAAATTATATTAAAAAATAATATTTGGATATGAATTTATTTATTTTAATCTATAAAATTAATATAATAATTAGTCTCTCATGAGTAGAGTGACATGAATACATGAATTTGAGATTAAAATGTTTAAATTAAAATAGATGAAATTATTATCATTAATGTTGACATTGACACTATGATAATTAATTATTGTTGTATATGTATGATTTCTTCTAGAAAATTATGCATTTGGATTTTGTGTGTGTGTGTTAAATTATAAAATTAACATAATAATCAATGAGTGATGTATAGTAAAATTAATATTATTGTATGAATAAAATTTATAATTAAACATTTAAGTTTTATATTAAAATAAAAAGTGTATGCCATTAAACTAAAATGTAAACATATTTTGTATTATAAATTTTGTACGAAATAAATACAACGAAGTTGATATTAAAATTTATCAATCATATGTAGATATGAGCAGTTTAAAAAATATAAAATTAAAGAATTAAAGAATATATTGACCATATGAAATTAAAGAATAAATGAAGTTAAACTTAAAATATTGTAAACAAAATACACATGCAAAAATATATGAACAAAATACAATATATTATAATAACAGTCACACAAATAATAAAGGTAAGAAACATTAAATAATAATAAAACGGTTTCTACTCTATATAAGGTGGAATGATTAGTATTGGAAGAAAATCAATCTAAACCAAGAGCTCCTTCTCTCTTCTCTGTAACTTACATTTCATAATTTTATTGAATGCATTAATTCGTTGAAACTTAAAAACACAGTATATCATAATTAAAATTCAATTTATTTCATAATTATTTACTTTTCAAACTTCTATATGTTATTTATAATTATAATATAATTAATATTTAAAGCATGCATTTTATTTAGTTTTTTCATGAAAATTGATACAATATTGTAACTCTATTGAAAATGTTCATGGTTGTCTTGGGTTAGGAAATCATATTTATACTTGTTTTCAAGATGGAATATCCTTAAGATAATAATGAAATTTTATTTTTTTTATTATGTCCTGAATTATATCCTTTGTAATGGTGATATAAGATCTAAAATATTTTAATTATACGATATTTGTATGATATGATTTTAATGACAATTAATATTAAGTTTTAACGGTAGACTTAAAAAAAACAGTTAATTATTTAATTATTATTATTATATTGATTATCAATACAACAAACAAACTAAAAGAAGATAAAAAATCATTTTACTTACTACACCAATAGATTATATGTTCACACGCTTCTTCTTAATGGATCAACAGCCCAACAGATTTTCTCTTTGACTCCCCCATTTTCCTATTTTCACCCACCTTTGAAATGGACTAACAAATCAATGTTGTACGATCACATTTCCACAACAATATTTTAACAAAATTTTCTTTATATCTTTAAAATGATTTTAGAATATAGAAAAATAAAAAATAAAAAGTCACTTAGAAAATATTATATTATATTGTAAAAAAATATTATCAAAATTTAATCGTTAAAAAAATATTTTTCTATTTTTAATGACAAATTAACATGAGAGATACCGAAAAGTATAATATTAGTAATGACTTAACGATTAATATTATGAAAAAAAAAATACTTTTGAGTTGATAAGAAAAGTATTAATACATAAAAAGTATGAAGATGTGTTATACTGTTTTTGAAACTCTTGCTTTATTAGAAGATGTAATGGAAAGCGAAAGTTTTATTCTAATTAATTATTTATGAGCCGTTATTATCTATTTGAATATAGCATGCGCTCATACCTTTTTAATTGTTATGCATACATAAATTATAATATAAATTGTGATAAAAAATTTATCATCAATTATATTTATTTGTACTCATACGATATCTGTTTTAGGGAGAGGTCAAATCAATTTAACCACACAGACATTATATAGAACCTTCAAACAAAATTTCAGAAATCTATTTACACGCTCTTGCTATCATTAATGGAGAATTTGGTACCATTCATCTAGAAAATCAAGAAACTTAACTAAAGAAAATTAAGTTAAGTTTTAACAAGGGTGATAAGTTTTAAAGTAATTTTGTTGATAAAATGCTAAATTGTTCATGTGAAGTATTAGTTTAAAAATATATTTTTATGTTTATCTAAAGTCGTATTTTAAAATCATATTTAATATAATATTTGAAATTGTGAATATATGTTTCTCCAAATGAGCCTCTCATTTCATCTTAGATTCCATCAAATATAACATCTTATCTCTATTTTGGTTTGGTAGAAACAAAACGGAAAATTTTTAAAGAGGTGACTATCCTACTAAGTTGCTTTAAACAAAAACATTATTTTCATTTGGTTTAGATAAAATATGAAAATGGAATGTGTAGCTTTATATTTGGTTTACCTCGCAAAACTGGTAACATCATAATAGAGTTTAAAGTTATGAACTCTCTCTTTTTGAGTTGAAACCATCATAATAGAATATAATGTTACGTGCAATGCAATTGAGTTTGAGTATTTCATAATGGACTATAACTTCATGGCATAAAAGTAAAATAGACATTCATATGCCATTTAACATTACTATTTTTTTTTACTAATTTATATACTGATTCCTTTGGTAATTAAAACTTTGGTAGTTAATATCAGTAATCAATTTAAAGTCTAATTTACAAAGTAATTATAATTTTTTATTTATAATAACTAGTATTTTAGATATAAAATTTTTTTATACATTCACTTAAGTCTATATTTTGATCATTTTAATATCAAGGGGGTTTGTTGTGAACTTAACTAGAATGCGAGCATATGAAATTTTATGGGTCATGTTATTATGAAATAATAGGGATAATATAATTATGGAATATGAAGGTTCATTGTAATTATGAAATATTATAAGTCATATAATTATGGCATGAAATATGGGTCATAATAAACCTTGTATTCACTAGAAAAACAATTCACCACAGTGTGAAAGATTATCCGTCAGGGAGGTAGGGAGGCACGAAACGCAAAAGCTAAGGTCTACATCTAAATGTTAGTCACCTAAATGATAGTCAACGCGGAGAGATTATGGCTTTGTTGGAGTAATCTAAACCCCAATCTATGCGATGTATTACTCGAGAATATCTAGTTGATGAGAAAGTCATTCGAAACTTGATCTGAGAATTTTTTTTTTCCTTTCCAAATGCGGATTTAGACAGAATCCAAACTTAAGTAAGTGCAAACTTAAATAGTAATCAATTATTTTTTGCCTCTAAAACTGGTTACTATCTAAAGACTTTCTTGTAGTGTTGTATTTTAAGCCTAATTGTTGGATTAATTCTAATTTTGGTTTCTAATTTCTCTTAAAAAATTTATCACAAAATTGCTAAAGAACTATTTCCAATTTCTAAACGTTAAATAATACAATTTAAATTATTTATACTTTAAATTTATAATGTTAATAATGTTAACATGTAATGTCTTAAATAACAACTAAATTCTAAATTGTATATTATGCTTGCTATATAAGTATCATTATATATAAATGGTTATATTTTTCATGAATTATGGTCGAGGTCGTAGCTTATCTTTTATATAAATTAGTAAACATGTTCAAAAATCAACGTGCATGATTGAAGAAAAAAAAATGTAATGTATGGTAAATAAAATTTGGAGTGATGAAAACTTTGTTATAGAAATTAGTGAACATGTTGGATTTATTGTCCTCAATGCCTATGCAACACCGTTAGTGCGTCACTCTCTTTTTTATGTTTCCTTTGTGAATTCCATCTTTTTCTGTGTCTCTTCTATTTTATGTTTTAAAGGTAATTTCTTTTAGTGTGTAAGGTGCATGTACAATTTCTTTTTCAAATTTTTAGTGGTAACAAAGCAACACTTTAGGTAGGTATACGACTTTAGACAGAAACAATGTTTTGATGAATTTGATTGAAGAAGGACATCAAAATCCATTTCAAGTTCATTGGGATAATATAATTTTTTTATTTAGCCACACAAAATATAGTATTGATGTATGATTTGATGGTAGTATGTTTTGCTACAATTAATCACTAACTACATCAAAGTTATACTAAACTATATATATATATATATATATATATATATATTCTTATTAATTAGTTGTGATATGATTTGAAGATGTGTTAATTTTCAAAAACTTTAATTTTATGAAACTAAATAATATTATGAAAAGATACTTTTGAGTTGATCAGAATAGTATTACCACATAAAAAATATTAATATTATAATAGTTATGTAGTATTTGGATAAAATGTCAATTAAAACATTATTCCAATATGATATTTGTAAGTTTAAAAGTTCACCACATGTATTAAAACAGTTTCATGTCTTAAATTTTTTTAATAATAATAATATATTATAATTTCAGTATTAATTAAAAAATTTACCTTTTAAATTTATATATATGATTACTTTATTTTTAACATTTCATCATTTAACCAAAATCTTTGAAAGATTAAAATTAAAAAAAATAAAAATTTATCTGTTTCTTCTTTTGAGTATACCATTATAGTTTGATATTAAGGGATCTTGTTAGAAACATTTGTGGATTGAAAAATTTTAATGTCATTTTTAATTTTAATATAATATTTTATAGCACCAAAATTATGAGTATATATAAAATAATTCCAAATAATTTTAAAATGATTAAATTAGAAGTGTGTCTAAAATGATTTAAAATAATAAAAATAACATAACTAGAAGTGCATTCAAAATTGTTTTAGATTTCAACATAATCACTATGGAAGTGTATCAGGAGTGATTTTAAAATATTGACATAACCAAATTAGACATGCAGACAAAGTGATTTTAAAATATTGAGATAATAAAATTATTAGTATATGTACGATGATTTTGAAATATTGAGATAATGAAATTAGAAGTCCATCCAAAATAATTTTAAAATTTGAAAATAACCAAATTTAAAATGCATTTAGTGATTTTTTAAAATAATCAAATTAGAAATGTATCAAAACTGATTTTAAAATTTTAAAATATTAAAATAAAGATAACAGTATTAAAGTATTAATGGTAAAATAAGTGTTGTAAATATTGAAATAGAATAGAAACATATTAAAAAAGAAGAGGGCGAGTGGGTGCGAACAGTAGAACGTGGTGCGGCAAACGACAAAAGATGGCCTACCAACAAGAATATGGGTTTAAAGAACTGAGAAAGGGGTGCGTAGAGCTAAACAGTCCAAAAAGAAATAAAGGCAATCAAGGGGTGCATGATGACAATAGGGGTGTAGAAAATTAAAGCCCAACAACAAATTAGGGGTGTGGGAAAGTAAACGTAGGGGTGCTATAAAACCAACAGCAAATAAAAAAAATGATGGTGAAATCAAACATTCGGGGTACAAAAAGCATTAAATGGCCTAGACCAATAAACCTTCATCTCTTTTTGGAACGCCATTTCCTTCTCTCCATTTTCGAACGCCACCGCGAGCAGCTCCCAGGGTATGGTGTGTGTAAATGTAGGGAATTAAAAGGGAGAGAGAAAAAAGTGATCCACGTGGCAACGTAAGAGTGGAAGGATTGAGAGGGTGTGTAAAGAAATGTAGAAGGGTGAAAAATATTAAAAAGGGAAGTGTGAATATACAACATTGGACTCTTAGCCCATTTCAAAAGATAGGTGAAAATAGGAAAATAGGGGGTTGAGAGAAAATGTGTTGGACTCTTGATCTAAAGGAAAACGAGTGTGAACATATAATCTATAGGATATAATTGTGTAGCAAGTAAAATATTTTTTGATATTTTTTATTTTGTTTGTTATTTCATCTATTTTTTTTTTCTTAAATAAATTGCACTAATTTTTATGAGAATAATTTGGGGGAAATTATAATAAAGTAAATGTTTTCTTTATTGCAATATATAAGAATAAGTAATCAAATTTGGGGTATATGATGATAATAAAAGAAGTTAAGTAACATCAAACTACCACATCTTCCTACTTCTGCTCATAATAATATCTTAAATAACAACTAAATTCTAAATTGTATATTATGCTTGCTATATAAATATCATTATATATAAATGGTTATATTTTTCATGAATTATGGTCGAGGTGGTAGCTTATCTTTTATATAAATTAGTGAACATGTTCAAAAATCAACGTGCATGATCGAAGAAAAAAAAGGTAATGTATGGTAAATAAAATTTTGAGTGATGAAAACTTTGTTTTAGAAATTAGTGAACATGTTAGATTTATTGTCCTCAATGCCTATGCACCACCACCGTTAGTGCGTCACTTTCTTTTTTATGTTTCTTTTGTGAATTCTATCTTTTTCTGTGTCTCTTCTATTTTCTTCTTTCTTAAATAAAGTCAAATTTTATTAATGTAATGGCGTCTTTTTACTTTGGATTGGGTTCACCGAGATAGAATTTAAAGTTTTCTGCATTACTCGGACCGTGAAGTACTTTGATCACACATTTTTAATATATATTGTGGGTATGAAGTTATAGCACAAAAAAATATCTTTCATACACGAACTCTTGCATAGATGCACGAACGAAGTATGCACACACGCACACACAAAATCAATCACAAAAGATATGGTTTCAAATAATTAAACATAAAAATTCATTATTATTTTAAGCACACCCCGTTCCTAAAGTTAGTATAAATATGACTTATTAATATAAGACAAACACTCACAACAATGTGAATACGAGAGGTAATTTAATTTTATTTTGACAATGATTTTCATAACACAAAATTTTCTCTAATAATTTTTTATTCCATTGTACATAATATGTAATACACATATACGAATACCTGAACACACGTATGATCGCACGCACGCTCACACATTTCAAATTAACAACAAATACGAGAGATAATTAAAATTGCATATCTTTATTCCAAGAGAGTTCATTTTTAGTTTTAAGTGGTCATTGATCCACAAAAAACGAACTAATCTCTTATGCTGCTCCAAAGCAAAACGAGGAACAACCAGGTCCTAACCATCAAATAATATAAATATTAGAAAATCAATGTATCCTTTAACAGTTATTGATTATATTAAGTTGAAAATGGATTAATGAATAAAGTGAATGGTGTTTGATACAAGAGGTTTCTATGATGAATGTGTTTCAAAAACCAGTAAAACAGTGTTTTAATTTTGTCAAATCCTAAGCTGACATAAACAACGTAGTGATTAAAATTCACTGCTGGTTGTTCACGTAACTGTTTCACCCGATTATTTTCTTGTTCATTCCCACCAGAATATTGTTCTCAGACCACTATATTTAGAAGGAAGGTGAAGAAAAGACCCTGAAGAGAGAATGTCATGGAATCAATTGAGTAATGCAAGTTGTTATAACCATGTCATACCCGCAATATAAATGAAAAATACATGATCAAAACACTTTAGAGTTAGATTAATAGAGAGAACTTTAAATTCTATCTCAGTGATCCCAATCCAAAAGCAAAAAGTTTTTCTTTTGCATTAATAATTTGACCTTATTAAAGGATAGTACATATGTGTAAAATTATGAATTTTTCTTTTGGTTGTCAATATCAACCCTAGAGTAAGATTATATAAATAATTTTGGTATGGTAAGATTAGAAGAATAAAATACATGTTTCAATTAGGAGTTTTATCAGTTAGAAAAAAAAGAAATTTAGACTATAAATGAGTATGAATACAATCCATTTAAATTTAATATTAATTTTATCTTACTCATCATGTTTATCTTCATGAAATTATACCATAAAAAATGGTCAAATAATTCAAATGTTGTATAGGAATCATAAAAGTTTACTGACAAGTTAAAACCCATATGAAGGGATTCATGGTAATATGATTGTTGACTTTGAAACTAATTAGATAAACTCAACAAATAAAATACATATTTGCATTAAATTTGACATCTTATAACAGATGAATTTTGTGTAATTGAAATAAAGGTAGGAAATGGAAATGTTTTGATTTAGGATGTCACAAATTTAGACGTGTTTGATTTTGTTTTGTGTCATGCCATCATTTCAAAGAAGGTATACAGAGAAGCGCGATTTAATGAGAAAGAAGCAGACCAAAGAATGTAGTTGGAAAAGGTCAATTTTTTAAAGGCCTATACTGATATAAATATATTCAGTATTTACTCTCCTGTTTATCTGATTGATTATGGAAAACCACTTATGTTTAATGTTGCTCCGTATGCTGTCTCAGAATTTGCATGTTTTATAGTTAAATGAATAATTAAAGAAACTCACTCAATATTTTTAAAGGTTATTAGAATTTTTAATTAAAACACTTGAATTTAACAATTATGAAATATTAACTTTAAGTTATTTAGAAGAAAAATTCGGATTGTAAGATATCACAACCTGCATCCTCCACTCTTTGAATAATAAAAAGAACGTGACGTTCAATTAATTCATTATGTGTACTTTTAATTGTTTTTATGTTTTAGTTCAGAAAAAAAAAAATCTCCACTTATATATTTAAAAATTTTCACTATGATAGAAAAGTTATATATAGGTGCACCAACAAAACAGGTAACAATAGTCAGTCCTACTATTTATGATAGAAGATTAGAGATGAAAATGGAAAATTAAAATATGTATGCATATGCGCCATAGTTGACTTCTTTTTTTTTTTTTTTTTTTTTTATTT
>Ga0214545_1008108_pt1:10000-17035 | contig 17035 bp, 7 predicted proteins | sample CNSS4metaG_FD_160064 | JGI IMG/M metagenome (GOLD analysis project Ga0214545, IMG submission 160064) | Root nodule microbial communities from cowpea collected in UCLA plant growth center, Los Angeles, California, USA - CNSS4 | ecosystem: Host-associated > Plants > Roots > Nodule... | reverse complement strand
AAAAATATAAATATATAAAAATAATAATTTTTATATATATATATATATATATATATATATATATATATATATATATATATATATATATATATATATATAACTACTGAATCTAATAAACTTTACAACATCAAATAATATTTATTTTATCAAATTTTACCATCTACATTTTTTAAAAACATTAAATTCTTAAATATAAATATTATACTGAATATTTAAATATTAAATTTCAAGAACATATAAATTTTAATTATAACAAGCATTCATTTTATTTAACCATTTATTTCAATATTACAAAAAAAATAATTATATAAATTCATGAATATGTATCGATTTAATTATTATTATAAATTTTACTATTAAAAAATTTATATATAATGAAATATTTTAATATATATTACAAAAAAAATTATTATTATTTTTTTCATATTATTAAATTCTTCTTTTCAATATTATATCCATAAGTATACATAATTACAACATTTAAATACAATTACATAATTAAATTTTAGAAATATAATAATAATTATCTTAGTAGAAATTTAAAAAATAAAAACGAAAAGCAGAAAGCCTAATCGCTTTAGTTTAGTCTTATGCAGATACGAAATTAAGAGAAATCAAATGTTAGAAAAAGCACATATGGCAAATTTGGCCTATTTTGACTTGGGTGTATGGAAGAATGAAGCACATAACTTTCCATTTTCTTTAATTTTGTATTTGTTGAGCGAAGTTTTTATTACTTTTGCGATTGATATGTTCTTAGTTTTCTTAAAGTGTGAACTTGAGATCAAAGATAATCATCCAAATGAATCAACACGTATGAAACAAGTAACTAAATAAACAAACAAATTTCTTTTTTTGTAAGTCCGATTGTCTATGTAAATTTTAAGATTGTCAAAACATCTCCACTTTTTTTAAGGGTAGAAAAGAGGACTTATTTTTACTCTTATTGATAATTTGTATTTTAAAATAGGTTTCTATAATGATATTCAATTTCAATGAAATGAAGATAATGATTAATATTTTGGTACAAAATTATCAAGGAAAGTTTTCTTGTGATATTATTACTTGTTATGCATCAATAATAATATTTAAATCTTGATTATATTAATATATGTTTTATGTTATTATTTAGAAAATTATCAATTATCATTATTTTGTTATATGTTAAGTATTTGATCATGGACGTTGTCCTAATGAAGAAACAAATTATTAACATCAACCACCCAATTAAAAGAATGTTATTTAATTTTTTGCGATGTCTATTCTTCTAATTTAGAACAAATGATACTATAATGACTTACTAATTTTAATTTTTACTCTTTGTCATTTGCATTATTTAATATTAAAATTGTAGACTTTGTTCTTTGTTCCTTTTATTAATATTATATGCAAATTATAAATATAAAAAATCTAAAATCTTGACCTTTTACAATTTTTCTTTTATTTCAGGATTTATGTGTTATTAATAAATATGAAATCAACAAAACAAGAAATCTTAATGAAAAAGATTAGGCCGACTTTTGATATGATAGGGATTTCAAACCCCAACCAGTATCAATCACGACTTTCAAATCCCAGGCAAATCAAGGGATTTTAAATCACAAGTAGAATTAGGAGTTTCAAACCTTAGACAGTATTAGAGGTTTTGTAAACTGCTGGTAGATTGTACTATTTTAACGATTGCTAAAAATCTTAGGTATTTTATTAACAGGAAAATGATAAATCACACAAAAAGCCTTAACATGGGTTAAAACCTCTAAAAACACCAAATTTAAACTTTAATTAAAAATAATTATTTTTGTAGCAAAGCGCTCATTAATTTACAATGTATAGCTTCATATATATTGAGTAAGTGTATGAGAAGTTTAGGATGAAAGTATTATTTAGATGTGAGATATGGAAGAGTAGACCTAAAAATGAAGTAATAATCGAAATAGGGATGAAGAAATGGATCATGTGCTTGCCTTGGCACTACACAAAGCTCATCATCATCTACTTTCTTTTTCTTCCATTTGAAGTAGAGCATCGGAATAGAAACCACATTTGTCAATGGTCATGTTATTATATATACAATTGTGGTGCTGCTACTTTCACCATAAAACAACCACTTCAATCGCGTTTAATTGGTCACAATTTATTCGGCTCTCTGTCTCTGTTTTCAGAATTTAATTGGATCAGCCAGTTCAATTTCTTAAGGTAACCATTGCAATAGAACATGTAAATAAATTTGATTAGAATTATGTATATTTTTACACTGAGAAAATGTATATTTGGAATTGATTTGATATATGATTTTGGTGTTACTTTCAGCATCATCCAAATTTCCTCAAAATGCCACGGTTTATCAAACATCATCGCTTTGCTTATTCAAGTAGCCCTGAGGATGATGTTTCTTCAGCGAAAAGGAGAATGAATTATTATGAAAATCGTGAGAACTCATTCGCCTCCTTATCTTTGCTTTTAAAATTTATTGATTCACCTATTATAGTTATTTTAATTAGTTATATTGGGTAAAAAAGTGGTGAAAAATAAAAATATTTAAGATAAATATTAAAAATAAATAATATAAATATATGATAGATAATTTAAATATTATTAAAAGCTGGAATTTAATAAAATGTTAGCGTCGCATAAATAACTGAAAGCTACAGCAAAATGTTTGTTATCAAATGATACTTAGGCAACAACAATGAAAACATTGGTTTATATGGATTCATTTCAAACATGAGTTACATTTATTATTTTGCAAAAAAATGTTGCATTAATTAATCACTGATTATAAGTATCAGTTCATCCTAAGATTAAGTACTAAGTATAACATATCTCTAAGATAAATTGATAAATATATACAAATTTATAAAATATAAATATTAAAAATAAATTATATTTATGTCTTTTAATTTATTTATTTTTAATCTTTATTTTAGTTTACATTACCACTGACTTATATATTTTTAATAACTATTTTAGTTAGTGTCTATTAAACAGTCATTAATTAATTTATTTTTAATATTTATTTTAGCTAGTCTACTTTTAATATTTATTTTACTTAACATCCATTATATTTATTTTAGTTTCTTTTTGTAAACGTCCCATTTAATAAATACGTTTAATTAAATGAAACATCATATGGGATATACCAAAAAGAACGAAACTATGGAGTATAAGTATCACTCCTTACAATTGTCCAAAATATTCGGAGAGAAAATTAAGGCACACCATGATGTCATTAACAAAACAGAAGAATAAAAATAAACGGTTGACAGTTATCCAAAATATAGGCTCATAGAGCAAAGACAGTATATGGGCCATAGTGCCCTAAGAGTACTCGGAGCAGGGAATCCAACCCAAGAATAGCTACGCAGCGAAGTTTCCATCACCTTGACGACCATTAGGGGTTCTCACATCTGCTCACGCCAATAAATAGATGATCATCGCAAAGGGAGAAAACCACACATAGAACACACAAGCAAACAGAAAGGGTAAGCTAAAGTAAAAAGGTTTTTATCATACAATTGAACATACAATTTAAAAGTCAAGAATACATAAATCAACCAAGCATGTGATGACCAAAAAGTAAGACTTTAAGACTCAATTATTCGAATACATATAATCAATCGGAATCATTGGATGCTTGCACTTGTGATGGCTTCTACTACTCTGCAGAGCCATTGCCAATGCGTTTCACCCTACCACGCACAAGGTTAGCCTTCAAACATCTAAGGCCATTATCCTGCCAAAGACTAGGGCCTCTTATTACTCTCACCACTCGAGTCAGTACGCTCTACATGAGACTAACTAACTTTTTAGAGTTTCAGGATGCAATCCTTACTTAATTATATACTGAGGCACCACCACGAAACCTTATTAACAAGTTCATGGAATTACGTTCCAACCATGAGGCACCACCATGACCTCCCACTAAAAGGGTCATGGAATTATGTCCTAACCATGAGGCACCACCATGAGCTCTCACCAAGAGGGTCATAGAATTACATCCTAACCATGAGACACCACCATGAGATCTCACCGTGAGATTCATGGAATTATGTCCTAAACCATACCAAAATCATGTCTCACCAACCAAACATAGAGTTATCATGCATACCAATCTCATGCCAATATTTATAACCAACCATCTAATCATATTCCATACAAAAGATCATACCAAACTCATCAATTCTAGCCCATACAATCAGATATTACATGCATATTCACATACTTCATACTTTAAATAGGGTACTCCAACCAAGCATACAACCAACAACCAAAAACGTGGAAAAGAACACAAATTCCTGCACTAGTCTCGCTCAAGCTATGGACCTTCGATCAGGTGAAAGAGGTCTTTCACTCAAGCTACAAGTCCTCGCTTAGAAGAGACTGCCAACATAGAGCACTGTAGTGTTCGCGAGTTCTCGCTTGAGCGAGACCTCCTCTCTTGAGCGACACTACTCTTCGCCCAAAGGTGAGGTCTCTCGCCTAAGCTACAACCAAGCGAACCACAACAAGCTTCCCATGAGTTCTCGCTTAGGCGAGACCCTCTCGCCTGAGCGAGATACTTCATCGCTAAAACTGAAAGATCTCCGCCTGAGCGAGAGCTCAAGCAGAAACCTGGACTAGCTTCTGCTATTCTCGCCTAGGCGAGATAGGCTCACTTGGGTGAGAATATTAGTTCTCGCCATTGTTTCACGCATGCAAGCTAGATTCAAACGAGAAGCACACACCATACATTTTTCACACCATCAACAATACCATACAAGCATTTAGGAACACAAAACAGTCCAACAACGGAAAAATAATATAAAAACGTGAAACCCTAGCTTCCCTTACTTGGACAAAGGCTATTGAACAATAGTAAACACCCAACAGTGAGCACCACAGCTCTACGAACAACTTTGTGAGCTGAAAACACGAACACCAGAACAGAGACTAGGTTACTACGATGAGCCCTAGCTGGAACCACGAAAGACAAGCGGAAGAATAGAAAGCATGAGTCGAGAACCAACTTACATGGAGTAGAATGGAGTTTTCTCTAGCTCAACGAGGAACGAGAGCCAAACCCTACCAGAGCTTCTGTAAATAGAGAAGAGAGTGCTTGAGGAGTGAGTTGTTGGCAAAGTGAGAGTAGAATGGGAAGTGGAAGGATGTTTAAGGTTCTCAAGTCCCTAAGTGGGCTGATTTTAGGCCCACTAAAAAGGCCAAGTCCTAAACTTATAAGGCAGAAAGAAAAAAAAGGGTCTTACACTTTTTTTCTAAATAATATCAATATAAATATTTATTTACTGGAAAAGTTAAAAATAATTTTATATTTTTAACAAATTTTAAAAAATAATTTTTATGTCATATTAAAGTCAGCTTAATCAAATTTAATAACATTGCAATTTGAAAATTAAATTTATATTTTTTAGGAAATTTGTGTGTATACATTTTCAAAGTCCTCTTTTAATATGCAGTCTGGCCACCAGAGTATTCGGCGTCCAACATACACCTTTATTCAAGTAAGGGAATACTCATTTAATACCATGCAAGTTTATATCTTCTTTTCTATGTCTCTTACATGTGAATCAAATGAAAAAAGCAAAAATAAATAAATAAATATTTTACTTATATTTACACATAACTTATCTACATAATATGTTTTTAGTATCATCTAGTTAATGAACTTATATTTTACTTAATCTTATAAAATCATTTTTTGTAAAGTAATATTTACCCATAACTTATATATTATCATTTGATTATATCATTAGTTTATGCAAAATATATTAAAGATTATGTCTTGTTAGTATTATTTGTGACATCTAGCATTAGATAAATAAATTTATTCGTATTCCACCACTATGGTTACACCGTTACAAAAAGACATTAGGGTTGATATTAGGACCATTATAGATGCAATCTAAATGAGTGTTATAAGAAATCAGTCCATGAACATTAGTAATACACACTTGTGATTTAATAGTATAAGTAAGTGTTGTTTACTTATTTAATAGTAGAATGGTATGAGTAACATTCTTTTATTAACAAATACACACTTGTGATTTAATAATATAAGTAAGTGTTGTTTACTTTTTTTTTTTGAATAGTTTTCTATTTTATTTATTCCCTTGCCCCTTTAATGTTAACTTATTTTTTGCATCCAACAATCATTAGTTTTTGCACCACTACGATTAGCATCAAGACAACTTGGAGATGCAAAAGAAACTACAATTCCTATTGAATTTTCTGAAATAAGCAAATTACATTTTGAGGAATTACATAATTTAAGGGGCTTTTCATGTGGAGATATGGTTGAATGGCCAATTTTGAAGCATGTGATTCTGAACAAATGTCCTAACTTGAAGAAATTTGGGTTGGGAACAATAAAAGAATTGCAATTAAAGAGATTCATCTTAGAAAATCAAGAACAAGTTGGCATTGATACCAAGATTCTCCATCTTTTTGAATTATCGGTTAGTTCTCCCTCAAAATACTAATTAGTTATATATTTGGTCTCTACTTTAAATTATGCATGATTTTTAAGCTTTTAACTTTGAAAATTTTAAAAATTTTGTCTCCATTAATTTTCTTCTACCCAAAACTTCGTTTCCTACCAAAAAATCTTTATAGGAATTCAAAATAATTTCACACCTTTATCGAAAACTCACTGACCTTAAAACAACAAATTTAATTTTAAATAAATAAATAAAAACGCTAAAATTTTCCTTCTTCAAATCATATCTTAATAATCCACAAACTACTTCAAATTTTATTAATTTATCCCTAGCTTTCTCTTGAAAAAAAATTTAGAAATACTTTATAACTACAACTAGTAAACTTTCACACATTTAAACATAAAAATAAAAAGTAAATTATTTTGAATATGTGAAAGAAAATTAGCCTATATCAAAACTAAATTTACTTACTTTAAAAGTTATAAAGAAAATCCAGAAAGCCAAAATTTATATTCATGTTAAAATGATAACAATAATTATTATTAATATATATATATATATATATATATATATATATATATATATATATATATATATATTA
>Ga0214545_1008108_pt1:0-7500 | contig 17035 bp, 7 predicted proteins | sample CNSS4metaG_FD_160064 | JGI IMG/M metagenome (GOLD analysis project Ga0214545, IMG submission 160064) | Root nodule microbial communities from cowpea collected in UCLA plant growth center, Los Angeles, California, USA - CNSS4 | ecosystem: Host-associated > Plants > Roots > Nodule | place... | reverse complement strand
ATCACCCCATTGCTGAGATCAATACATGTAACATTTGCCAAGAAACTTTGGCTAGGAAATTTAAACAAGACCTTATCATATATAAGCAACAATCCAGGTATGTAAATTTAGATATTATACACAAAACATAGAAAAGTATTTTACTATGTGGTTAATTTAATTAATAACATTCTTTTAGGAACTTTCAAACACGTTATTTAACTATTTGTTTATTATTTTAAATCTATTCCAATAAGATTTTTTTTTAAATTTATGTTTTCTCTTTATTTGTACAGGAAAATTTCATTTTGCAGAATTGTTTGGTTTTCCTTCATGAGCGTCGTGAGAATGACATTATCAATAAACTCAAGTACATGCTCCTGAAATGAAATGGAGTTTGTCATCCTCTTCATTGAACACATCTTTGGAAAGTTTGTTCATGTGACTTTAAGGATTAGGAGGAACACATGTTGTACAAAGATTGGTAATGAATGATGTTACAGAACATAATATATTATGTGTTGGAAAAAGTTCCCAATATAAATGGATGTTTCCTTAATAACTTAATTTTTATATTTACATACTCAAGTCATGCTTCAAATGTGAATTTGACCATGTAGGTTGGTTATTATAGGATGTGAAGACATGAAAAAAATAATAGAGATTTAACTTACATGGAATGTTTGATCATATAACATGAACTTAAAATAGGATAACAAATACATTTAATTTTGAAGAGATTATTCAAATTCTTTCTGATTTTGATTGATTGAGTATAAATACAAGTATGAGTAATATTTTACATTTTAAATTAGGTATGAAAATTGATTTTCAATTTTGTTCTTAAAATCAAAGATGCTAAGAATTCAATCTTTACTATTGCTTCCATACAAATTAAAGTTGGGATTTAGAGATTCAAAAAGAAAACATATGAATTGAATCATAATTAAAATACAAAACAAATAAAAAATTAAAACAAAATATAATGAAAAAATAATGAAAATGTCAGTTCGTATTTTTTAAAATTAAACAATTATTCTTATAAGTTCTTTAAAGAATTATATCAAAATTTGAACAAATAACCAAATCAATTAAATAATTAAACTGATTATACAAATCAAATAAAAATATCATTCAATCTAGTTCGCATTTAGTCATCAAATCAATATTCAATCGGTTCCTATTTTTATTTATAAAATAAAAAACACAAATTGTAGTCATCAAGTGTAAAACTGAGATTAAAGAAGAGAATAACAAATTTGAAACTTTAAATGATCAGTACAAAACTCAATTCAACTTGTTCAATCTTGATTCCATAAAGTGATTGATGATTGCAAATTTATGCCCTCATCTAGCCTTTAATCTTGGATTCTTCATTGTTTTTATGCTAATAGATTATTTAAATTAGGATTTTTTTAATTTGATTTATTGAGCATGTAATACAAAAACATGTTAAAAATAACTTTTTAGTTGCATAAATATTCTTTGGATATTTTGAGGTGTGTTAGTTCAGTTGCAGCTAAATTAAGCTCATGGAGATATGGAAATAAATTGATTAAAGCTTCATAACACCTTAAAGATAAAGCCAAGTATATCAAATAATAAAAACCACAAAAATTCAAGGCAAGCATTGCATGAAGAATGCAAGAAAAGCATGAAAAGTGAAAAAGTTTGACTAAGCCAAATTGAATTTGGCTAAGCTAAGAAGAGGGAACAAGCAATACAAATTGGACATTGTAGTTTTCTTTATTTTTTCCACAAAAAGGCCTTTGATAATTCAATAATATTTATGATAATAGATAATTCGGGGCAAATATCTTTAGCCATTTTATTTGATATATTTGAATAACTATCTCATTTAATTATATCTAAAAATATAATAAGATAATAATTACCAAATCTTTTTAAAATCTAGTAAGATCTTATAAATTTTCAATCTCCATAACAACCAAATATATCTTGAGGATATTGACTTTATTTAGAAGATAATTAAAGGAAATTACATTATCAGAAAGGAGATTTCAACAACAAAAGGGCTAGAAAAAAAGCTCAGTTCAATTTCTATACAAAGAAATTTAAGGAAATTCATTAAGGAAGCTTAAGAACGCTTTAGGGGGCCTAATTTTGACCTCTTCATCATCTTCCACGTCCTTCGCTCTCTTTTCTTCTATTTATATGTTATGTTTACCATTCATGGGATGTTAAACTTCTGAGGTTGATTCTGCTATAATTTCTTAACTAGATTTTGAGGTTAGATGGAATAAATTTGTTTGTTCTTTTCATTCCTGTTGTGATTTATTTTTATCCATGTCTTTTGTCTCTCAATCAAGTAAAGGTAATGTTTTTTACATTGTAGCAAGTTAGAATTATGTTAAATCTACATAACATAACAATCATATGAATCCAAGGATTTTTAATTTTAATAGAGAAGTTAGTTTCATTAAAGTTAGAAATTTTCATGTGATTGAATTAGTTTTATCTAATAATTGAGAAGTTACTTTGGTAATTAACTTTTCACTTGATATAAGAAGTAAATGAATAGACATGATTAGGTATAATACTATTTAATTGAGAAGTTACTTTGGTTAAATTTGTTATGATTAATCTAAAAAGTTCTTGCTTTTTAATGAGAAGCTATATGATTAAAAGTGAAGATGCCAACAAATTAATTAAGTTACCATGATTAAATTGAAATCTTAGATTAGATATCAATAACAATAATATTTAGAAAACTAATGATGAATCCTATTTTTTAAAATGAGTGAAATCAACCTATTTCCTTTGTTATTATTTTTATTTTTTTTAATCTTCTTAAAATTTTATTTCTTTCTTTCATTTATTATTTTGTTATCCAATCTTTTTATTTATTTTGTTTATCTTAATCTTCTACTATTGATTTTATTTTATTTTATATAAACTAATTTGTAAAAATCAATTTTGTTGGGAGACGACTTAGGGTGGATTTTACCTTTTCTAATTCGTTGGCTACTAGCTCGACAATATTAAAATTACTTTAGTTGAGTAGCGTTAATTTGATAACACCAACGACATTGTTGCCGACCTTAAAGACTATTTCACCATTCATAAAGAATATGAAACAAAGAGGAGAAGAAAAAAGGAGGAGACAATATAAATTGAGGTAAATGGGGTAAATGTTAGAAAGGGAAATGATGAGACAATTCCTAAAATTGAAAATTTAGCAAATGATCAGCTAGAAGAGAAGCGAAGGAGCCACCACCATCGTCAACCAATAAAATAGTTTTTTTTTTGCACTTTAATTTCAATTTTAGTTTTTAAATTTTGTTTTAAATTAGTTGTTTGATAATCAATTATGCATGTCTTAGGTAAATTAGTATTTGGATATGGTTGGATTAGGAACTAAGCAGAAAAAGAAAAACACACTCTTGAAATTGTTTATGAAAATTGAGAATGCAAGGAAAGAAAGAAGAATCTATCCTGGTGAGATAAGTGAGCCAAACACTTTATGGAAGAATAGTATTGCATTTACAACGAACAACATAAGGAAATTCCAGAAATGATTATAAAAAAAACTGGCACTTCACGTTGCGATCAATGTCAGCAATGAAACACCAGAAAATGTTTAGGAATGGAAGCAAATCAAAGAAATTCAGAAAGAATGAATTCAAAGAGAAGGTTCACCCCCCACCAACTTCAACACGTCTAATCCTTCAACATTATATTCTCTCTCCTGAACCTTATGCTTTGTCTAACCCATTTGTTGCAACTCATGAACCACGTGTCCTTCTCTACTATATGAATCTCGTCCCAAAATTTCTTTATTTCTTACACATGTTACAATATAATTCTCTCAAATATAATTCTCTAAGATGAAAAATACTTTTATTTGTTAAAATTATAAATTATAATATTAAAAATCTGCATTATACTTACAATGTAACTTTTTCACCAACTAGAAAATATAATTTATGATCAGTAATTAAATTGAGAGAAGTCAATGCTAATTAACTATTACACTCGATGATAACCTTACTAATTTCAATTGAGTTATTATTCACGTACAGTTATTTATCTTTTACTTCCTTTTCAAATATTTTTTTTTTATTACATTACTTAAAAAATCTTTACATATTTTTAGAATGGGTCAGCAACCCACGCTTCCTAATACTGTTTTTTATTTGTTAAAAATTATAAATAGTAAAAAATATATTAAACTACATAACCTTCTCTCATACGGCTCATTATTTTATTTACCTATATACATCAACACCCATAAAACCCACTAAAAATAAAATATATAAAATAAAATAAAGTATGATATAGTGTTGATGATTTTACCTCGAACAAAGTCAAGTCGTGCTGCAACGTGATTCTTACGACATAAGCAAGAAAATTCTCCTTCCCCCAACCCCTTTTATCTCCCTCCATTTCCCGTTTCACATTTACACCCAAACACGCCCTTCACCATGGCAAGAATAGTACCTTCCCTTACCGTTTTCTTCTCCTTTCTCTTCTTTCTCACCCTCACAGTAGCCCGCGATCTCCAAAACCCGTTTTCCGAACCCCAACCTCACTCCGAACCTGTGAACCTTCCCGAACCTAAAACTCATCACGGCACCGTTGCCTTCACCGTCGACACCATCGATCCCGTTCCCCTGACGTTCCTCCGCTTCCGTCCGATCAACCGCCACTTCCACCATTTCCGTGAGTCGACGCTGCCGCTGTCACTCCGCTCCAGCCGCCGCCGCTTCCACCACGGCCACCGCCTCCAGATCCCTTACGGCAACGACGCGATCGTCCTTGACAACGCCGCCGCTCGCCGGATCCATCCGCGCTGGGTCACGGTTCACGCCGATTCCGAGCCGCGGGTTCTGGCGACCGAGGAGCACGTCGATTCCGCTCACGAACACCATCACCGCGGCGAGAATCAGCACCACCACCAGCACCGCGAGGAAAATTCGTTCGCCAAGAAGATTCGCAAGTTCCTGAACCTCTTCTGATTTTCACGACGTAACTGAATTTGTGTGAGTGATTATAATGACGCATATATCGTAATTATATGCAAATATATGTATGTATGTAAATAAACTTGCATCTGTTATATAGGTGTGGAAAACATGTATGATGATGTATCATACTATGATCTACTAAGTTTTTTACTTTTATGATGATATTTATGAGTTTTTGATAGAATAATAGGTTCTTTGTAACACTTGTGTTGAATGATGAAGAATGAGTAAGAAATGTTACTTGCTAATACTAATAGAACTGATATAAGTTTTAATTTATATTACACATTTCAATGAATTTAATTAGAACTTTCTTTGTATTGATACTGTGGTATAATGGATTGAGAATCATCTTTCTTAAACGTGCAATTAGAAGTTTACTTTTGAAATCAGAATGGAAAAGGTTCAGTTCGAATCAGAATGCGTTATTTGATTAATCTTAAAACTATCATTAACATTTTATCATATATATATATATATTGTTCCATTAGGGATGTGTAAAAATCTAGACACATAATCTAGTAATGGTTGTCAGTAAATTAAAGTTGTTAGTTTGTTTTACATCACCACTTTACCAACGCAAACAATAACTTGTTGTCTAGTGTCTCGAATTTATTAACGTCCATCCAAAAGATACAGAATGAACATCTATAACAATATATAACAATATATAGAGGGATTCCCCTTTTTGTATTTATTTTTACAAATTTTTTATAAAATCAGATGTCTTTGTTTCTTCTCTTCTTCTTTATTTATCAATAATTATTTTTTTATCTGTTCTGATATATTTCACTTTATTTTTAATAAATATAATTTTAATATATATATTAACTTAATAACATTATAATATTATCATCTACTAATATAATATCACACATATTTAAAAAATGTATACACACAGGCCCTATCGCGCCTGTGTTACACTAGTGTTAATTAAATAAAATTATTTTCTTACCTTATCACTGCACGATGTTTTGCCAACGTGATCGGCATAGGTAATCAATCAGTAGGGATGAATACGGCTTTTTTGTATTTCTGGGTCATTTTGACCAATAATTTGTAAAATTAGGTTGGTTAAAAATTTATTTGTAAAATTGGGTCATGTCGTCAGGGGAGGACGACGTCAGGCAGGAGGCCAGTTTGTTGATGTTGTAGAGGCTATAAACTCGATGAATGTATGAGGTTAGGTCTATATGCGAGAAAGAGCAAACAACTATTACGTGATGATAAGGCAGTCGAAGAGCTTGAAAATGACCACAATCACACCACCAATCATTTAATTTAATTGTAAAAGACATTGGTAGGCGGTGATCATGTGGAGAAAACATCTCTTGAACTTGAAATTCATTATTTTCTCTTGAGTATCGGCTCACTAGACACATTCCCACTTGTTGATTTTTTCTAATAATAGCATTAATTTCCTCAGGATATTGGTGGCCTGCTCGTAACATGGAGTCTGCCTTAACCCCTATCTCAACAAACCATGTTGCGGTCCTTTCAAATGTTGTCTTAATTAGAGCACAAATTGGTAATGAACGAGCTCTTTTTAAAACATAATTCATACATTCTGCTAGGTTTGTTGTCATGTGTCCAAATCTATTACCCCCATCTTAGGCCTGAGTCCAATTTTGTAGTGGTATCTTGTCGATCCAAGATGCCACTTCTGGTGAATGGGATCTCAAGCCGCCAATTTAGCATCCAATATAGGTTGTTTCACCTCGTAAGCTGTAAAAATGCAATTATATTAGTTAGTTTAATTATTGAATATGGTGAATGAAAGAAAAATTTTATTACCCATAATCTTTAACCGGTTTTTCAATTCGTGATTCTTGAATTTTTTGTTGAAATTTGAAGCAATATGAAGTATGTAATATACTGATTGCAGTCCATCTGCTTCCCATTGTACTTCTTCAGATTGTAGGGCTACCAATATGCCTTTCCTCCTGTCTATTATCAAGCAGAGGTTTGATTATGGTGTAACGTGCTCCCTTAAGAGTTGAAAAATCCATATTAAGGCCTCATTTGTTTCTCCTTCAACTATCGTGAAGGCCAAAGGGAATATATTACGTGACACATCTTGAGCTAGTGTTGTTAGCAATGTCCCTTGATATCTTCCTATGAGAAATGTGCCATCTACTTGGACAATTGGCTTGCAATAATTAAACCCTTGGATGCATGGTCCAAAAGACCAAAATACGCGTTACATAATATAACAAGAAGGGTTAGGTTGGCCACTTACTTATACAAGAGGTCCAGTGCATTAAATTATTATGTCGGGATTGCTTTCTTGTACAGCTTGATACCACCTGGGAAGTTCATTGTAAGACTCTTCCCGATCTCTAAACTCCTTAGCAAGCGCTTTTTGCTTACCATTCCAAGCTTTGTCATATGAAACTGAATATCCGAAACGATTTTTAATTTCAGCTACCAAACTTTTGATAGGTATGGAAGGATTTTCCTTTACAGAGTTCATCACAATAGAACCAATTTGGTTGGAATCAAGATTGACATGATCTGCAGGTTGCATGGTTGA
>Ga0214545_1008099_pt1 | contig 17051 bp, 10 predicted proteins | sample CNSS4metaG_FD_160064 | JGI IMG/M metagenome (GOLD analysis project Ga0214545, IMG submission 160064) | Root nodule microbial communities from cowpea collected in UCLA plant growth center, Los Angeles, California, USA - CNSS4 | ecosystem: Host-associated > Plants > Roots > Nodule | place: USA... | reverse complement strand
CGAAAATAAAAAATGATATATATATATATATATATATATATATATATATATATTATTTTAAATCTATTTAAATGTATTTTTTAAAATTTAAATCTATTGTTAAAAATGGACTTTAAGCCTAAGTCAACCCCACAAAACCGACTTGTAAAGTGAGGTTTGCACTTCACTTATATACTATGAAATGGCCTTATCTATAATCGATGTGGGACTTCTAACATCTATATCTTTGGATTTCAAATTGGATCAAATTTAGATTGAATAAGATTTTGAAAATCAAAAACTAATGTACATTAAGTTTAGCTAAAACGGTTGACGACAATATCAAATCAAGTTAGTTCGAGTCAAATATTGAATAAAGTTAGATCAAATCGAAGGTTGAGTCGAGTCATCCCAAGATGACAATTGAGTCAAATTTATCTAGATAGAGTCAAGTATGTCGTCTAGCCAAATTATCCTGTGTTAAAGGTCAATTTGAGTCAACCAGGTTGAAGGTCAAACCAATCAACATGTGCCAAAAGATTAGGCTAAGATGACCCTAGCCATAAAATTTAGTCCAATTGACTTGCGACGAAGGTCAAACCAAGTCACTTAGGGCCAAAGGTAAAACTGAGTCAACCTAGGTTGAAGAATCGAGTTGAGTTTATCTGAACATTTGTTCTGTGATAATATGTATTTAGTTGTTGGTGAATAATTTAACCCATTCAATAATAATATACAAGAAACAATTTGAAAATTACATATTTCCATAAGGTAGCTTAGTAATACATCTATAATCGTTGTTATTGGTATGTTTTACACAAGCATTGACATTTCTTCATGTGTCAAAATGTAGTCATCATAGTTAGCTAAAGATTTGTTTGTCCATTGATCAAATGGTCCCCAACGACTAATCCTCTTGGATTTTCATATAAATGAATTTCACTTAACAAACAAATGGTTGATCAATGACTACATCACTCAGGTTTTCAAATAAATAAATTTCATTTAGTGAAAAAATTGGTTTCCCACTACTCACTGCACCATTTTACACTTTAGGTCATGTTAAACTAAACCACATGTAAATAAGTGTTGCCTAAAGACAATAAAAACAACATTTTCATAAATGTGGGATAAAAAGTATTAAAGCCCACAGTTTTACAAGTGTTGTCTTTCATAAACGTGACCTAAACCTAGCAAAACAATTGTGAGAAATAATTTTTTTCATTCCCTCCCTAATTTTGATTGAAAAAGATGTGTCACCTACTAAACCTCGTGTCCACTACGAAGTAGTCTCCTTGCATCTCCTTTGTGTTCCATCTCCCATCTATTTTGTGGCTTATTGTTTCGTCTCCATGGTAATATGGCTCGTTGTTCATTCACAATTCATTGTTGTGTCTTCCTCATCGCCCACTATGTGTCTGCCTCACCACTCATCGTTAGGTCTTCTTCATCGCTCATTGGTGCGTCTCCCATTTTCATCTTCAACACCTCTCATTGTTGTGTTTCTCTCTTCTGTCTCCTTGGTAAGTGGAGTTTCTAACTTCACCTTTTCTCTCGTTCTATGGTTTCTAACTTTTTTTGTTATTTTTCTCAATCTGTGATGCCTACTCTTGTTTTCATTTATCTCTAACATTCCAATTTCAACAAACCATCGATCTATTAATTTTGAAAATCTATGTTAGCACACTACTCTTTTCTGATTGAACATAGATAAATTCTTGTATGATAAAGTTAATATATTTCATTATCTCATCTATGTAAATTAGGATTTAATTAATATTTTGGTTAATTTCTTTGATGTTATTTCTCGTCTTTATTTTTCTGGCTTATTGTTCCTTATCTTTGTTTCTCTCCTTAATCATAAAGAATTCATATTATGCAATGCTTTTACGCAAACAAGGAATAATCTAGTAGTTTTGTTGGCTTTACATTGGCATTGGGTTAAAAATGGTGCAGGATTAAAAGTACAAATCAAAAAGTTTTAGTTAAACACTGTACTCTTTTTAGTCTATTTCATATCACTATTGCTTATTATGATTCTACCATCTTTTTTTTGTCTATTTCATATCACTCTTTTTGAGGCCTACTTTATCAACAAATTCTTAAAACATTCAACTATTGACGAACTTTACAGTCACATTCATTATTGACAAAATATATGTCGACAATAAAAATTATGTATTTTTAATTAATTTTACCTACAAATATTATCAAACAAAATATATGTTAATAATAAGTTTTTTACTTTACTAAAAAAATCGTTATTAATAAAAATATTTGTTAGTAATATAAATTCCTAAAATCACAATAAAATTCGTTTTACAAACAACTTTTTTAATTAATAAAATTTCCTTAACAATTTAAATATTTCTTTGTAACTTAATATAAATTCATCTCTGTTTCAAAAACTTAACCTACAAAGACCTAACTCGCAAGCCTTTTTTATAAAAGCACCAAACATATATATATATATATATATATATATATATATATATATATATATATATATATATATATATATATATATATATATATATATAACTTACTAAAATTAACTTTTCATCAAAAGTATTGAATTATCCGCCAAAATTTTAAGATAAAGGAATAATCAGCTATTTTACAAATCTAAAAATAAAATATATAAACAAAAATTTCAGAAGACAATCATCTTTATGAAATAAAAGACAAAAGATTTAATAATTGATTTTCTTATTCATAATTTTTGTAACATCAATAATACAATACTCATACTCATACGTAATCTACTTCTATTTTATACAAATTAAATCAAGTTTTATTATTTTAATTCTAAAATGTATATATAAATTGTTCCATTAAATATACTTTAGTTATTCTCAATAGTTATAATTATATTTTGAAAATTGATAATTGTTTATATGAAAATAATCTTATATTAAACACTTCCTGAAATTTACATTAGAATAAATTACATGTTAAGCTGTTTCAATAATTTTATGAGTATAATAATTCATAATATATTAGTCGGCATATATGTTTTCATTATAATTTGATATACATGTCATGTTCACACAAAAATACAACTGGAAAAAAGGCAAACCCGAAAGAAATTCCAAATAAAAAAGTGTAATGGACCCAAAATGATAAGAGTTAACTATTGATTCTCGTTCTAGATATTTCGAGGGGACAACACGATAATGATACCCAGCTAGACCACGAGTATACCACGCGCCCAATCCTACTTTTACATCTCAGCCCTCCACGTTCAGTGACATCCAACGGTTCTCACTTCACCAACTTCTCCATTTACTCTCACACACCCATCTCTATCCGCACACTCACAATATCAACGCATTGTCACCATTCCAACAAAACAAACCCTTTCCGTTCCGTCTTCCTCTGCTTTTCAAATCCCCTTTTCGCGGAATTCCGAACCAAAACCATGCTTCTCCGAACCGCTGCTGCTTCGTCACTCTCCCTCTTCAACCCCAACGCTGAACCTTCGCGTTCGGTTCCCGTTCTGGCGAACAACGCCAGCCGCTTGGTGGTTCGCGCCGCGAAAGGATCCACGAACCACCGCGCCCTAACTGGCGTGATTTTTGAACCTTTCGAGGAGGTGAAGAAGGAGCTCGATCTCGTTCCCACCGTTCCGCAAGCTTCTCTCGCGCGCCAAAAATACGTTGACGAATCTGAAGCCGCCGTTAACGAACAAATCAAGTTGCTCTTCTCTCTCTTTCTCATCGGTTTCATCTCACTTTGTTATTGTATCGTTCTGATTGTTGTTTTTGGATGCAGTGTGGAGTATAATGTTTCGTATGTTTATCATGCTCTGTTTGCCTACTTCGATAGGGATAACGTTGCGCTAAGAGGTCTTGCTAAGTAAGTAACGGTTTCGTTAATCTTTTAATCTGTCGTTTTATTTGATACTGATACTAATCAGGAGTGATTTTCTATAATTGATGATTATTGTCTTGAAAAAGGTTTTTCAAGGAATCGAGTGAAGAAGAACGAGAGCATGCTGAGAAATTGATGGAGTATCAGGTTTTTTTTTACTTTGACTTATTTTACATATTTCGGCCGATAGACTGACGTTGATGTTGAACTCTGAATTTCGATTGTGTTGTTTCGATGTATTTGTTTTATTCATTTTCAGAACAGGCGAGGTGGCAAAGTGAAGTTGCAGTCAATTGTGATGCCGCTTTCTGAGTTTGATCATGCAGATAAAGGGGATGCACTGCACGGTTAGTGTTCTGGCCTTATAATTTCTCTTTTTAGTGTTTTCGGTCCAGATCGTATGTTGTAATTAGATTTCTTTTTTTCACTTGTTCTCTGTTTATACCCATCTGAAGTGTGACATGTGTGGTATGTGGTTTTGATAGTTGAAATCTTAAGTTTTAACATCGTCTCTAGATTTGAAATTCTTATTTAATATAATACTTCCTCAATTTGATACTATTGTTAGCATCTTATGATGAATAATTAATGATTTGAAATTATGCAAGACATTGTTGTGAGACCTTTTTTTTTATTTACCCTCATAAATTATTGCCATCGAAAAGTTATAGGAATGGGTTTTTGTATGGGAAGGAATTTAAGGAGCACTACTAGACACAGACCTCTGTTTTTCTTTTGCATGAAACTACGATTTTATCTTCACTATTTGTATTGGTCTCTATTTTATCCTTTTTTACGTCTATGGTTGTGCGAATTTAGATTTTTGCTGTTGTGTTCTTTAAAATACAATTATGTTAATTTAATTTTGACGTATTAAAATATATTAAAAATATTTTTTATATACCAAAAAATATTTATTTATACTATATAATAAACCCTTCCAATTAGGAGAAAAAATTAAATGAAATGAAATAAAAATAAGAAGAAATAACGAAATGTGATTTTCTGCAATTTAAAATGTTTAATTAATTTGTTCTAATTAAATTAATTTATAGAAGTTATCTTAGATAATTTATTTTTATTTTCTAAAAGGTATTTACAGATAAATTTAATCACGCGCCAGTTTGCTGGCCACTAATGTTATTTTAATTAAATAAAATCGTGATTGATGTTACATTTGTATATCATTGCTCTACTATTACTATGTAGAGATGCAATATTTATTACGAAAATGATAAATACAAATGAACACTTCAACTTGTTCAATATTTTTGAACTTCTTTCGGCTTTTCCTCTTGAATTTCTCCACTGGGTTCATTATTTGACAGGGTTAAACATGTTTTCTTTTTCTTATTTCAGCAATGGAACTCGCTCTGTCATTAGAGAAGCTAACGAACGAAAAGCTCCTTCACTTGCACAGTGTAAGCCGCCTTTATTGGATCGCCTTGTATTGGATCTTAGTTCTGGTTTTGCTGCTTTGTTTCATTGGTCTTGTGTACGTTGATAATGATTTGTTAAAATGGAAGTTCCTTATTTTGAACTTGATGCATGTTTTGGCAGGTTGCCACGAAGAACGGTGACGTGCAGTTGGCAGACTTCGTCGAAAGCGAATTTCTGGGTGAACAGGTATAAATGCAATGTAAATTTGGTGTTGCAACCATTTTTCAAGAGTGAGATATTGTGCATATTTATTTGTGTTTTATGCATTGCATTTGGCAAAATAAGTCTAATCTTAAATGGTTTCTTTCTTAGGTGGAATCCATCAAAAGAATATCTGAGTATGTTGCTCAGCTCAGAAGAGTTGGCAAAGGACATGGTAAGAATTTCAAACTCTGGTATTTGCATTTTTTGTTTCGACGATCAAAGAAAGGTATCGTTGTATCTTATTTGTCTTCCTTGATGAACTTTCAGGTGTGTGGCACTTTGATCAGATGCTACTCCACGAAGGAGGGCACTTAGCTTGATGGTTACTGTTTCCCCTTTCTATTATTTGTATCTTTCTCGTCTATGTGATGTTTGAGTCTTGTGCTAGAGAAGGTGAAACTGAAACTACGGATGAATAAATGTTTTGTAGTTTGTTTACTTTTGATCAGGGAAAAAAACTTTTTTTCTCAAAATATGCTCCCTAAACTAATATCCATGAATTCACCGATGCGAGATTAAATTGTCTCAATTTCAATATCACGTTATAAGCGGGGATATCCGGTCCTTCTATAATCAAATGGAAATCAGCTTTTAATTTATTTCTTTCACCTTTACTTCTAGTTATACATTTAAAAACAGAGTGTTGTAACAATAATTGAAGTATATAATAAATCGTACCATGTGATGATGAAGATTAGATATAGCTTTTTCAACGCAATTTATATTTTATAATTGATGCAATGTTTCCTTGTTCATTTTATTGAGTTGAGTATGTTTTTGTTGGGTAGTTTTGTTGCCATTATTTTCAAAAAATGGGGCAATATTTCCGGCATTTTGAGCTTCGGGCCAAGTCATGGAACTTTATGGCTTTTGCGTCCTGCACCTATAATTTCATTCTGCACTTCATCGAAATTGTAAATTGTCAAAAATGACATTGACCTAATTTAAGTTGACCTAAACGGTTCTTCCTCCTCTATGCATCCCCCATCCAGTCTTCTCTGGACTTCATCAAGCATTTTTTCCTTCACCAACACATTATTTTTTATTGAAAAAGACCATTGCGGCGGCGTGCGGCTTGGGTGTCTGTTTTCAACACTGAAGAAGTTGGTTAGTGATTGTTTTCTTCACCCAAACAAGTATCAGTTTCTTCTTTCTCGTCAGTATAACCTTTAACCATGTGAAGAAAACTATAAACATCCATCCCTTCAATATCACTTTTATTTGCAAAAAAACAAATGTCAACATTCAATAATGCTTACCCAGAACTCCAATTATTGAAAACAAATTTAAGAGAAAAGAATCTTGAATTTATAATTCGGAAAGTTTCATATTGCATTAAAACATGCAGGGTTTTGGGATTTACCTTTTTGGAATATAATTATACTTTTTTCACGGAATTCATTCTTTGTAATCACTTTCGAATTTAACATTCTAGAATAATAATTTTCTAGTTCGGAAACAGTGTTCCTTCATAGATAAGTTTCAAATAAGACTCTCTAGAACAAAAGTACAATTAAATAAAATGATCCAACAAGAAAATGATAGGGTTTTGAAATTTAAATCATTTTATATTTCAATAAAAGTATTATTTTATAGGTTTTAGATTAGAGGTCGAGGAAAATATACGTGTTTGTGTATTACCACCTTTTTATTATTCAGCATGGTAAAAAGATGTTTATTTAGTTTGCACTTTTGTAATCTTTTCATGTTAAATTTGATTTAACAATTATCATTTAATATTTATTTTGATATTTTTATATAATTATAGTTGTTTTCTTAATATTTGATATTAATGAAAAAAATATCATTTGAGTATCAAATATTTCATAATATTATTTCATGGACGAAGATAGGGATGAAAAAGAAATATCAAACTAATTATCTGTTAGGATAGAAATAAAATTTATAAAGAAAAAGAGATATGATAGGCAAACCCTAACCATCCTGTTCTCTTTCCAATTTCCTATAAGACAAAATGTATAATAAGATATAAATTATTTACACAATCTCAAATTTCCAAAATCTTTTAAAATTAAAAAATAACTTTAAAAATAAAAACATTTCCTAAAACTAATCTAAATAGAAAAACATTAAGTCAATATTTCAACAGTAACATTACCGAATAGTAAATTCATAATTACGTTAAATTTTACTATTATTATATAAAAAGAACTTCAGTAAACAAGATGACCTACTTTGTCTCAATGTTTTAACAATATCTCTAAGAAATTGTTTCTGATTCGATATTTGAAACAAATTCTTAAATGAAAACTACTATACCAAAAATGACCTTCAATGTTTTAAATGAAACCCTAAACCCTAAACCCTAAATACTATATAAATAATTATCAAAATGAACATAGATACATTTTAAATCATTTTCCTTTAACATAAAGAATTGATTCATCAAATATATAGCACGCTAATAATCCAACAACTACACCATTCTTCTGCTTAGATAAAATGGATTCAACGATTTTGTGCATCCAGAAACCAAGAAAAATACTAAGGAATGAAACGATTGCACCATGAATATAACATCCACAATAAAATTGTATAGAGCAAGAGTCAAAATTCAACGATTAAAATCTCTTGGACAAAAGAAATTAAAATCAAAAACATTGAATTAAACTAAGAAACACTCAAAAAGTCTTTTAATTCAGAAGGGGAATATTTAAGCAGCAGTTGCTTGCTGAGCAGCAATCCTTTTTCTAGCTTCCTCAATGATGGATAGCTTAATACCCTTACCCTTGGGAAGTGATACCCATGGCTTTGTGCCCTTACCAATGGTGAACACATTTCCCAAACGAGTGGCAAATTCATGTCCAGTGGCATCCTGAACGTGAATTGTCTCAAAGCTACCCTTATGCTTCTCCCTGTTCTTAATAACTCCAACACGCCCCCTGTTTCTTCCTCCAGTAACCATAACAACATTCCCAACATCAAACTTGATAAAATCAACGATCTTGTTTTCCTCCAGATCCAGCTTAATGGTGTCATTGGCTCTGATCAGAGGATCTGGGTAACGGATGGTACGACCATCATAGGTGTTCAGGTATGGAATACCTTTCTGCCCAAATTGCACTGACCTAACCTTGCAGAGCTTAAACTGTCATATACACACAAGACAAGAAGAAATACACATTAAACCATTAATATGTAGGAAAATTCGAACCAAGAAGACGCATACAACTAACTATGCAAGTTCAGAAATTGACTTCTTAAAAGTTCATTAGCCTCAAAATTTCTTAGCCTGCCTATGCAACACCTTAACACTGTGAAGCCAGTCTTCTATATTAATTACTTTATGGGAACAGTATATGGCAAAAAAGGTTGGTTAATGAATAAAAAATATTCAACATAACCGTAATAAGTACTTCAGAAAAAATGGCAAACATAATAAATATGTTCAAAATAATAGTGTATAAAGTACCTTTGCCTCATCATCCCTGATAGAATGAAGACGGAAGCGACCTTTGGTGTCATAAAGCAGGCGGAAGTTCTCATTTGTTTTGGGGATGGATACAACATCTGCAAAGAGAAATAAAATTTCAATGACTCGAGAATGGACTAATATTATCATCAAATTCAAGATCACGGTTTAGCATAATAAAATCAAAAAACATGACGACTCAAGAAACTCTGGCAAACATTTAAAATATTTATGAATGTCACAGAGAGTGAGAGTATATTCAGCGTCCATATTATGGGCATGAATCTCGTTAGTTCACTAAATACTTAGTTTTCAACGACAAAAACATAATTTTATTCCTATTCAACAACATGAATATAATTTTATAGGTTTCAACAACCTGTTACAGAGATTTCTTTAAATAATTCAAATTCAGAAAACATAAAAAACACATACATAAACAATATAGCATGTTATTAACCACTACAGCTTCAACCCAAAATACAATACCGCATAAATTTTGCCTTATAAAATCATTCAAACAAGTATTCTACCAATTAGCGTGCCACAAACGTACCCATGAAACCAGAGGGGTATGTCTTGTCTGTCCTGACTTTGCCATCAACAAGAACATGTCGTTGCATCAGAATAGCAATGACCTCACGGTATGTCAGAGCATACTTCAACCGGTTTCGCAGGATGAGTATGAGGGGAAGGCACTCCCTCGACTTGTGGGGTCCAGATGAGGGTTTGGGTGCCTGTGCAAGAAAAAAAAAATTACACGTTAGTCTATAAAAATAATTCCTTTAAACGTGATCAGACAATAAAGAAAACTCCACTTACAAATGCACCGCCCAGTTTGTCAAGCATCCAATGCTTAGGAGCATTGAGCCTCTTCAAATGTTTCTTCAATCCCCTAGCCTGTATCAATAACAAATACACACAAAAATCAAAACACAATCTAAGAGAGATTCAAACAGCAAACCTAAATTTGAGCAAACCTAAACTTAATAACCTAAATTTGAGCACACCTAAACTTAATAAATAAAAGTTAGGGTTATATCAATGGATCCTCCAATAAAATATCATATTAAAACCTTATCTTCCTCCGTTGCAGGCACAGAATAAAACCTAAACCTAGACAGACTCGGTATACAGAAATCAATACGAACCCAATTAGTTAAAATACTATCGCCCTTTAATACAAACAGAAAACATAGAAAAGTATGGAACAGATCGAAACCTAATATGGAGATGAGAATGCATCAAAATCATGGAGATGAGAATGCATCAAAATCATGGAGATGAGAATGCATCAACATCATAAAGAAGAGCAGAAAGAGAAAAGCAGAAAGAGGATACCAACCATTTTGGAATTGCAAACGAAACCAGTGCTCCACTGCTACGACACTAAACTGAAGAAACTCAACACGCAGCTGCCGCACTTATGAAGAGGGTTTTACATCAAACCCTAATTTGTGGTGGAGTTTTGGACCATGGGCTTGAGGCCCATATTATTATTTTTTAGAATGGGCCCGTATTTTTTTAAATGAAATGTTCTAATAATAACTCTTTCATAACATTATGTTTTTTCTTGATGTTGATGTTATAATTGAGGGGATCATATCATACAAAATATGTATATATACACAGTATTTATTTGAAAAAAAATATATAAGCACAATCAAAAAAATTGTTTAAACTAATATTTGTCTTTACAATTTCTTTTATAAATTAGTCTATATGTATTTAGAAAAATAAAAATCTTATTCTACGGATGTTAACCTAAAATTTTATCTAGACCCATAATACCATAATAATAGGATCAAATTTAATTGATAATTATGAGATATGTTTTATTCTCAAGGTGTAACATTGAGAAAACAAAGTAATTATATCAGCTTTATTTACTTTTGTTTAAGATAATGAAAACTAAAATTATTATTATTGTTATTATAATTATAAAATTAAATATAAATAATTTTTAGTATGTTTAGTAAATATTTTTTATTTATTGTGTACTTAATTTTTTATTTAAAAAATAATTAAATTTAAAAGAAGGATCAAATTATAAAAAAATAATCAAATTTATAAAAATAATTATTAAAAAATTTAATATAAAATAACTAATTATTTTAATTTAAAAAATATTTATTTAAAGAATAAAATTATAAAATAAATAAGTACTAAAAAAATTCTTTATTTATATATAAATAGATATAACTGATAGTTAAAATCGATTATCTAAAATTGATTTTCAGAAAAAATATTTTTGTTCAGGATTTATCAACTAATAAGCAGACTCAAATAATTAGTATTGGGGTAAGAAAGAAATTAACCCACCATTATAAAACATTATACATTATGCAAATAAAAATGCTAATTAATAATTCATCATACTAATATTTGTTTATATATTTAAATTATAAATATTGTCACTTCATATTCTATAAAATACTAAAATTTGTTTCAATAATCAAAATTTGATATGCATAATAAAATATAGACTTAATTATATTTTAATTATCTAATAAATTTATAAATTTGAACTAAGTTTCTAATCCATTTTTACGGTAGATTGAGTATTACAAAAAAATATTGGTTTCAATTGAGCGGTTAGACTTTTCTATTAACAAAGTGACAATGCGAACATTAAATTATGATTTTAATCCTAAATTAAGAAATATATCATAATTTTGTATGTTTCGAGATTTTGTACGCTCTAATTTTATATCTTAGATTTTATTTGGCTCTAATTTTATATCTTAGATTTTATTTGAGTCGAATTGTAATTAATTGAATTTAAGTGTACAAAATATAATATATTATGAAATGAAATTTAATTTGACTTTAACAAAATTTAAGCATATAAAATTATTTTTACAAAATTTAATTTGAATTTAATTCGTATAAATATATATATATATATATATATATATATATATATATTAGACAATATTTATTATTGATATGTATAAAATTATAGAATTCTAAAATCATAAAATTATAAATTATAATATTATAATATATAAAAATTTTAAATAATAAAATAAAATTTTATGTATCCACACTTTGTAAATGTAAAATAACAAAACACTAACCACTTAAGTCACTTAACGTCATTTGGTTAAACAAATTTAATAAACTCAATCGAAAGAATGATTAATAAGCCATCAAAATTGATTAAAGACTTAATAAAAAATTAAATTTTATTAGAGATCTAAACATAATTAAACCTATGAAATATATACATGTGAAATATTCAATAAATTTTTTTTTTAATTTCTCATTCTAAAAACAGTCCATTATCGTATTAAACATATTAATTTTGGGAACTGTTAATGCAAAAATTATGCATGAAAACATTATTTTAGTAACTCAAATAATTTTAGGATACTAGAATTTTTTTATTTGACATTTAACTATTTATTTAGAATGATAAATAAAGTCGTTATTACGAGTATAATTCAAATTTATCTGTCTTTATACGAAGAGTTTTTATATTAATTAAAATATTAATATTAATATACGTAAATTTGTTTATATCAAGATAAATCTCTATCTATTTGTATCATCTACATTTTTTTATCAACAAAAAATTATATATATAAATAATATAAAAGATTATAGATTTTTTTACTGTATTTTTCTATTACAAAAGTATTTATTTATTGTAGACATCATACATTTAAATTTAACAAAATTCAGCTAACTCTCCCTTTAGACATTTATATAGAGTGACTACAAAGCTACATCTGATCCAAAGTTTGGGTTTGTAGTCAAACATCGTACTCTAACAAATCCATAATACATTGTTCAGTCCTTGATATCCATTTAATGATACACCTTTGTTCTGCATTTGATCTTGGTATTTCCAAGTTGCCTCTAAATATGATAAAGGTTGCATGAGACAAATCTTCCCTGATTTCCTGCACAGACAAAACGAGCACCAGACTAAAAGCCTGACATGGTTAGGATGTCTTGAGAAAAGACGAAGCACCTAAATCATATTTCTTGTTTCCTCATAGGCACTATGATTGTGATTATGTTTCTAAGTAACATAATAGAGGCACTGAATTGGACAAAGAATCCAGTCTGAATAAGAGAAATTAACCTTATCAATTTTATACTTTATCCAAGCCTAAGCATTTAATTGTGCCATAGTAAATATTTCTTCTACATCTACTTTCCCTTGCCTTAACACAAATTTATTCTTTATGATCCCATATGTTTCTTATAATTGAAACCCAAACACCCTTCCATAACATATTTCCATTACTATTAAGGGTCAATATATCAAATTGTTGAAAATGAGCTTTAAGTTGATTATGATGCGTCGTACTCACTTCCACCCACCTGTTACACATGTTCCAAATCTTTTTTATTACATTGCAAGTGAAGAATAAGTGTGTATTAGTCTCTTCTTCTAACCCACAAAATACACAAGAAACATCAGTTAATTGTACTCCTCTCCTCCTCAGATTTATCCTTTTAGGCACCTTATTCATGATTACCCTCCAAGCCAAAAATTGTGCAGAGGGAGCTACCTTTACAGTCCATAACATACGGTATAAATTTGAGTTTTTCCCACTAGGAAAGTTTTGTATTTTTGAATACCCAGATTTAACAGTATATTTACCTTCCTCATCTTTCCAAAACCAAGAATCCACACTCTCTTTATTTACTGTTACTTGTTGTATAAGGTTCTCAACTTCATCTACTTGAGGCAACTCCCACTGAAACCATTTCCTTCTCCATTTTACTCCCCATTCCCATTTGTTGTTTTCCCATTTCCCAAACTCCTTTTATAACTTTATCCTTAAGTATGGAATTTCCATATAGCCTAGGCAATCTAAGCTTCAAGGGATTTAATCCAATCCAAGTATCTTCCCAAAATTTTATAATGGAACCTGACCCTACTTTCCATTCTACATTTTGGTCAAACCATCTCCCCTTTTCCCCTTCCCTGCATACCTCCCTTAAGTCTTTCCACCATGTAGACATATATTGATTACTTTTCCCAATGAGACCTCTCCAAGATCCTTATTTTGATTCCAAAATATCTTTCCAAAGACCATGCTCTTCCTTACCTAGTCTCCATTTCCATTTGCCTAACATAGTTTTATTGAACAATTCAATGTCTTTTATACCCATTCCTCCTTCCATTTTTGATTTACATAATTCCTCCCACCTAACCCAAGCTATTTTCCTACCTTCATTCTCCCACCCCCACAAAAAGTTTCTTTGTAATTTCCTGATAGTCTTACACACACCCTTAGGGGCTTTGAAAAAGGAAAAATAGTAAAGGGGTACAGCTGTAATCACTGATTTTACTAGACATATTCGTCCTTCAAATGATAAGTTCCTCCCTTTCCATGTGGACAACTTCTTTTGGATTTTATTGATAATTGGCTGCAAAAAGACTTGCTTTGTAGGATTTCCCCCCACTATCATTCCCAAGTACTTAAATAATGGGACTTCCGTAGTATTACAATTCAATATTTCAGAAAATGCTTGTGTTACACTATTGTGTACTCCCAAAACCCCAACCTTGCTTTTATGGAAGTTAACCCTAAGCCCTGAAGCCATCTCAAAACATCTAAGCATACTTTTAATTGCCAAAATATCATCATTATTCACTTCACAGAGAAACAAAGTGTCATCAACAAATTGTAGTAAGTTAACCTTGATTTTATTGTACCCTACTTCTATGCCTGTATAGAGTTGTGTTCTAGCAGCCTGATTTACCATTCCAGAAAGACCTTGTGAAACTATTAGGAACAGGAAAGGTGCTATGGGGTCACCTTGTCTCAGTTCTCTTAATGGATTAAATTCTTTCATTGGACTACCATTTACCAAGACTGAGATAGAGGCTGACATTAAGCACTCCTTAATCCAACTTATCAATTACCTACAAAAACCTAATCTTTCCATCATGTAATAGAGAAACTCCCAACTTACCGAATCATATGTTTTCTCATAATCTATCTTCAATATAACCCCACTTTTTTTCTCCCTTTGATCTCTTCCATCACCTCATTGGCTACAAGTATGTTATCAAGCAATCCTCTCCCTGATATAAATGCAGATTGGGACCCGTCTATTACTTTATATAAAACCTTCTTCAATCTATTAGTTAGGATTTTTGATATTATTTTGTACATGCATCCTACTAAAGAGATAGGATTCTCTACTTTAGGAACTAGGGTTATCATCATTGTATCTATTTCGATCCTCATTTTTTTTCAAATTTTTAAAATATATATAAAGATGTAACAAAACAAATATAAAACGTGTCTATCCGTAACTCATCCAAAATTATTTTAGAAACTGAACACAAGTTGGATGCGACACTATTCGAGAAAGAAAACCCTAAGTTTTGGTAGAGTTATCGATCATAGTCTTAAGACTCATTTTATTACTTCTGTAGGGTGGCCTATAATTTTTTGAAATAAAATTTTCAGCCATATCAGTAACAACTCTTTTTCTAATAACCAGTTTTTTCTTGACATTATAAGTTAGATGTTTTATTGAAAACATATAATTCAGAGAAAAATAATCGATTTCAAATAAATAATTAAAATTATCAAAGAATATGTATATACAGAGTTTCTGTTTGGATAAAATCACACAAATAGTTTTAAAATAAAATAAATGGATAAAAAGTAAAATAAATTATATGTACATGTGATGATAAAATAAATAAAAAATAAAAAATAAAATAGATGGATAAACAGATAAAATAACTTTTATATACATGTGGTAGCAAAATAATATAAATAAATAAAAAATAAAAAATGACTAAAAATTCAATTTTTATGACACTTATTAACAAAATTAAAAATGAAAAAATAGTATAAAAAAATTACAATTTAAATATAAGTTATTTTTTAATAATTTATTAAATGACCAATTAATTATAAATTACAAAAGGATAAAATTAAGAATTAAAAAATGGAATAGGAAAATTAATTTAAAAATAATATTAATGGATGAAAAGTAATAAAATAAATTCAATAGACATACAACCCAAAATAAATATAAATAAAAAAATGTAAAAATAGAATAAATAGATAGAAGGTAAAATAACTCCCGTGATAATAAAATGAAATGAGTAATAAAATAAATTATGTAATATATTATTTTGTTATACTATCTATAACTATATATAAAAAATTTTCTTTTATTTCTGCATAAACTTATTTCTTTTATTTTTTATAATGTAATTATTTATTTATTTTTAAAAAAGTAAAATTATATTTACATGTTTTTTATAAAATTATTCTAACAGTTATTTTATTCATTAATGTTATTTTCTATTTTTTTTCTTCATTATTTTACTTTAATTTTAATAAATATAAATTTATTTTATTATACATTTTATTTATGTCCTAAAAGTTAGTTTTTTTTTAATTCTTTTGACATTTTTATTTTTTTATTTATACTTATTTGTTATTACACATGCAATCGAAGTTATTTTAGCTTTTAAACCATTTATTCTATTTTTAAAATTTTTTATCTATATTTGTTTTTTTACTCCATGTGCAATAGTTATAAACAAGCGGAAACAAAATAAAATAGATAATAAAGTAATTTTCTAGTATCTTATTTTTTTATATTATAATAAATTATAACAGATAATAGATTATATAATAGATATTTAACCATATTTGTATAATTTTTTAAGATTTAAATAGTCATTTGGTCATAATTTTGGTTAGGATTTTTCAATTTGTTTTTACTTTAGGATTTTTGTTTTCAATTTGGTCATAAATTTTGAAAGTATCATTCAATTAAGTTCTTTTAATTAACACCGTTACAATTGTTAACATAATAGTGTATACGTGTCACTGCTCCACTGACCTGGAACACTCTATAGTGACATGATCTTGTTTATTTACTGTGACACAATTATCATGGTGTTTAATTGGAAGTGAATTAGGTTTACGAATGAGAGAAAAATGGAATCAGGATTCATTGCTGGCAGGAAATTTGGAGAAGGTTCATTGGTGGGACGAAATTGGATTGAAAGGTTTTCAACTGGGGATGGGGATGGGGATGGGGATATATATATACCCGCCCAAATACCCGTCCCCGCTTAAATTACTAAACTATTTATAATTTATTAAATAATCTAAAAAAT
>Ga0214545_1008095_pt1 | contig 17069 bp, 6 predicted proteins | sample CNSS4metaG_FD_160064 | JGI IMG/M metagenome (GOLD analysis project Ga0214545, IMG submission 160064) | Root nodule microbial communities from cowpea collected in UCLA plant growth center, Los Angeles, California, USA - CNSS4 | ecosystem: Host-associated > Plants > Roots > Nodule | place: USA... | reverse complement strand
TATTCTTAATAAAATTGACGTTTTTATTAAATATTTGTAGAAATATTTTTAAATAAGTTTTTTTTAGTTTTATTATTAAACAAAGTTAAACCCCAAACTTAATTTCAAAAATTAACAATTTTGTCATCATATATAAAGCCATCAAGTGTATCATATTATACAAACTTAGTAAAGATTAAAAATTAAATAAGTTGTCACACATAAGTTTAGGAACTAAATTTCAAGTTCAAAACAAAATCAAAGTTTAATGTTTTGTGTAGAATTTAAAGTTAATTTAAAATATTTATAGAAATATTTAATAAAAACGTTAATTTTAGTAAGAATATCACCATAAAATTTATAAAAAAGTAAATTTAGTGTCAATTTAAGGAAGGACAATATTGTTTCATTTTTACAAAAATTGGGACTAAATTGAAACTAAAAACAAATATAGGGACCAAATTGAGTCACTTTGACACATTGTACAACTGTAAAGTGACACGCGTCAAAGTTAAAAAAATTTAATAATTTTAAAAAAATTTAAAAAAATTTAAAAAATATTAAAAAAATAAAAAAATAAAAACAGAAATTAACATGTGGCGTTGACTTTAACACCATCTAGTCAAAGTTATCAGTGATGACCAAATTGAATCATTTTAAGAAAATGATGATTAAATTGAGATAACGAAAAACTTGAGGACCAAACTGAAATTTCATGACAAATAGAAGGACCAAAAGAGTAATTTAACCAAGAAATTAATTAAACATTCAAATATTATTGAGCAAAATTCTAACATTTAAAAATATGAAATTGTGAACCTATATAATTAAAAGTAGTAAATAATTATAACAAAAAAATTATAAAAAAAAAATATTTGTGGGTTAAGTGGGTAAACTCACCTTCAACTCGGCTCGAACCTCCGTGGACTAAGTGAGTCAGGTTCAGTTCAATCCATATTTGAAAAAACTGAATTTTTCTCAACCCAACCTAGCTCGAATCCATGGTAAGCTGGGTTGGCTGACGGGTTGAAAGCCATTTTTACATCTCTAAAAAGAGCTTCCTTGAGAGAGCCGCTATAAGATCAGTTTTTTTGTCCATTTAGTTTAGCGAGAAGTAAGAAGAAAAAAGGACAAACAAATGAGGGAAGGAGGTGCAACTCTCGTTCAGAAGTAAGAGGACAAAAGACAAAGTGGGAATAAAAAGTAAGTTCAAGGTTTTTAATATTTGGCTTAAATAATAATTTGGTCGTATTATTTTTTCAGTATTTTCAATTTGGTCATACTTTTTATTTTTTATTTTTAATTTGGTTATTATATTTGTTAGTTTTATTTAATTTGGTCTTTTCCACTAACATCATTAAAATAGTTAATAGATTGTGAACTAACTACCACATGTCATTTTATGATTTCTTATTTTCTTTACTTATCTATTTTTTATTTATTTATTTTTATTTCTTAAAAAAAATTTAATTTTTTTATTTAAAAAAAATGTCCATGTATTAAGCTCATATCATGCCACCTTACAATTAAAAAAAATATGACTTATAATTTCAAACATTATTATCACCCAGAACACATGTGCTACTTTCCAAAGGTATTTCCCTACTAAATAAATCATCTCTTGTAGCCAATTTATTAATAAGCAGATAACAGTGCTTTAGTTTTTCACAACATATCATATTTGAACCCACCCTTAACACCATTTTGAAAATTTAGTTTTCATCATCCCTCCAAATGCACTCATCTTCCTTTGTATAAATTTATCATTTCTAAATATTTTGCCAACTCAATGACCATAGATTTCTACTACTCAAACCACTTCATTCTCCAAGGTACATCATTGATCATTGTTCTAAGAACTAAAATCACCTAATGTGCTTCTTTTTAATTTAGGTTTTTGAAAAAAAGAACTATTTTATTGTAGATTTTGCACATTATGTAACTATCTAAACACTCTAAGTTATATTGTTATGGTAGTATTTAATCTAACATAGGAAACTTGTCTAAATTTATTTCAATCTTATAATTTATACTTTTATATATAAAAGGATACCACTTTGTACATAATTTGTATTCCCATTTTACTCTTCCAAGAACATAATTGTTAACTGGTTTCTTAGAAGTAACTGTTATTTTAAAATATTGTCACATGGCTTTTTTTTTCTTTATTATATTTGTAGTTTCTACTACTAATATTCAGGTACTTCTTATGCTAATATTCAGGTACTTTATACTACTCATTATTTTCTCATATATTAGTAACTTATAATACAATCTAAATATTTAAAAAATACAGCGGACGACACACAGGTGCAACACGTGTGTAAGAAACAAATTGTATTTTCGTTTTTATTTGACTTAGCACAAAGTAGTTGTTGTAACCAAACGTGGTAGAGGTTATACATAGAAAAAATGATTAGTAAGAATTTAAAATAATAATATTATTATTATATACTTATGCTTGGGTTATTCAAATAACCTAAACATATTCGACACTTCTAATTAATTAGATATCTTATAGAGGAAGAGGATTAATATGAAAAAGACGAATATGCAGAGGTGATACTGTGCTAAAGCCCATTTGATTCACAAGTGCCACCCACAATAAAACGACAAATTTATTGTTTATTCTAAGCCACATATGAACATGTATGTACACGTGATTTAAGACCAGAATTCTAATGTTCAGAAAATGAATGGCGTAGGAGAGAAGGCTGGCATCGCTCCCACCGTAACTCGCCTGCAACTTCACCAAAACAACATAAATAAAAATACACATTCAGCTACGGTTATCACTCACTCAACAAAATCAAAAAATTAAATAACTTATATATCACTACATATTTTCAATTATTAGAGTTCCGCATGTCATAATTCAGAAAGATGGCCAATAATTATGTGAATATTTAAATCCAATATTTAAAACATATGTACATTGAAATAAAATGTGTATTTACCTTTCTTTCTGGATATGATATTTTCTCTCTTCTACTTTACCGATACCATTATTCAACCAGTTAACCATTTGTTTTTAATTTTCGTTTTGTATTTATTTAATTCTTTTACATTAGTGTTACCATTTAATTCGTTATATATATATATATATATATATATATATATATATATATATATATATATTCATCATTAGTCCGGTGCAACTTGGGGAGGGAAAGTAAGGGGAAAACATCACTCCACTTCAAACTTTACGTGTATTTTTCTTCCAATAATAAAATTATGGTTAAGATAAGATTGGGAGTTGGCAATGGCAATGACCTAAACACTAAAAGATTGAACCACCAATGGTGGCATGGTATAGATGAATGAACATTTATTGATTACACTTTAATTATTAATTCTTGATAAGGGCCACTAATCCATTAATGCCTCCACCAATGCCATTTATGAACTTACAACCAATCTAATCTAACCCCACTACATAGTATCAAGCCATAATCACCCAAAACAATCTTCCAATAAAAACAATGAAAAGGGGCAAAAAAGTATTGTTTTTACAATTAAATTTAAATTTTTATTTTCATGAATTTTCATTAGATATATTACATATTATATATTAAAGTAAAACTTGAAATACAATGATCAACATCACCAAAATTATTTATAATTTTGCTTGTAAGTTTTCTCAAAAAAAAAAAAAAAAAAAAAAAAAAATCCACATTTTGAGTTTCTCTTCTTTTTCTATTATACCCAATACCTAAAATTGGAAATTCTCCACGTATTTTATTCCATTTTTTTATGCTTATTATAAAAACTTTATCCACACATGATCTTAATAATGAAAAATTAACGTAAAAAGGTCAACAACAGTACCCGTAATCGATACTCTCGCTGAAGTGACGGCGGTGAGAGTTTGTAGTGGCGCTGTTCTCACTCTTTTTGACGTCTCCGGCGGAGTCCGCCGTCGCGTTCCTCTCCCTGTGAGGCGGCGCGGCGTCCTCTGAAATTGATCCGAGGGAGGGCTTCCATTGGGGTTTGCGGCGGAGAGTCCGGGAAGGCGGAGGGACAGCGGACTTCGTGGCGGCGGTAGGATCGGCAGCACCGCCGAAGCAAGAAACGAAGAACCTCATTAAGGAAAACAGAAAAAGAAAAAGAAGGTTTTGGATTAATTAGTAGAGAATGGTTGAAGTTTCGAAATTTAGTGTTATGCCAGAAACTGTGTTGGTATGGTGTATTCTGCTACCACTTTATAAGAGACGCAGCCAAAGTAACGGCCAAATCAACTATTAGGTCCTTATCCATTGATGTGTATTCTGGTATCACTTTCTTAATCAAAATTTAATGTTGTTATGCCACAAACGAATTTCTTTAGATTTAAAATTTTGTTTGAGTATTTAAATTTAAGGTTGCAAGGTTGGAGGAATAAGTTAGCACGACAAATAAGATATATGAGAGAATAAATAAATTTATTGATTATAAAAATATAAATAAAACTTAAGTCATCTTTATGAATTTTACTTCGCAAATACAAATAAAACTTTATAAATAAAAACTTATAAGCTACCAACTAATATATATCAATTAATAACTAGTTTATCAACTAAACTTGTAAAGCAAACATTATTATTCTATTTCTAGTTTTAATACATGGGCACGTACTTCTTCTTTTTTTACTAATTTTGTATAAAAAATTAAATTTTGTATTAATTAAGTAAAAGAAAATTCATTAAGTAATAAGTGAATGATTGAATATTTCATTATCTTATTAGCCTTTGAGATTAAAGAAAATTCAATCAATTTTATTAAACATTTAAGATTTTATTTATGTTCTTAAAATTAATCCTAGATATTGCTGTTGTAACGTAGGCCTCCAAACTAAAACAAATATTCTTTTTAGTTGAAATCTTAAATAATTTCAGGAAATCATTGAAGTTTAATATGACTATAAGATGTAATTTTAAAGATTAAATTGATCATTTAGTATAAAAACTATATCAAACAAGTTATGAACATGATTTACAAAAAAACTACTAGTAAAATCAATATATCTTGAACATTATAAGATCATTTAAGGGTTTATTACCCTTTTTATAAAAATTTTCAAATTTGTATTTTTAGTTTCTAATCCATTTTTTTATGGATTCTAATTTCGTAGCAGTTTCTAACCGGCAGCCACGTGTAATTTGATTTTGTAAACTATATGTTCAATTATTTTTCGATTAGATTGGCATCTTCAACCGCTATAAATAAATAAGTAAATAAGTCATTAAATAAATAAATAAATGAGGATTAGAAACATATTTTATAAAACATCTCTTTTAATTGTCTTATCATATCAAGCTCTTGCATAACGTCGGATAAAATATATTAACAGGAAATATTAAAAAAAATTAATACCAATCAAAAAACTAATAAGTTAAAAATTATAGAGAAAAAAAAATATTAAATCCTTATTTAAAATTATACGATAATATAAAAATTTGCAGCACTAGCATATTTTTGATTGAATTTGTAAAATAATTTGCTAATACTATTAGTTAAGAAAATTTTAAGGCTATCTAAACTTTACAAATAAAATTTACATCATTCAATAGGATTTACATTCATTCGTATATTATATTAAAAAATAAATTTTAAATTCAATTCAATTTTAAAAATCAACTTATAAAATAAAATTTATTTTTAGTTATATACTATAACTTAGTCTTATCTCTTAATATGTGAAACTTTTCAATCATTTATCTAAGAATCTAAAATATGTTTTTCTTGTTGTAAAATATATAAAGTTCAATTTTAGTCACGTACAAAATACTCAAATTTCAGTACCATTCGAACAAATGTCTCATTTATCTCACGAAGTATTTTCTTAAATCATCAACACCGTCGTTCTCGCATTAGTTTGGTCTAGGGTTTTTTTTATGGTAAATATTTAATCTACTCTCTAAAGCATATCCCAATATCATAAAAAGATAATGATACTTTAACCCACTTTTTTTGACCAATTTTTAATCCACTATTTTCATCACCCTTAGATCATCACATCACATCACATCACTACAAAAAATGAAAATAAATGATCTAAAGGTGATAAGAGTGATGGGTTAAAAATGGGTCAAAAAAAGTAGATTAAAATATCATTATCATTATCATAATAATATTTGAAATGAAATAAAATTTAAAAAAGATTTTTTAAAATTTCATTTATGTTACTTAATTTTTTATTATTATTTTATTTCCTGAACATATGCATTATTATCATTTAAGTTTCTAGACTAAGAATTAAAATGACAAAAATAGATTAATTCAACAACTTAAATAAAACTAAAAAAAAAATCGTATGAATTTTTGTTAGTTTCAAATATTATTATCATAGCAATACAATATTTTAAGATTAATATATATATATATATATATATATATATATATATATATATATATATATATATATATATATATATATATATATATATATTATGCATTTATGTGTGTATACAAAGGCATGCAAGTGTATTTCTTAATTTTGTTAAATTTATTATTAAATATCTAAAAATAAATTATTTTTCCTCTCTTATTTTATATATTTTTCCTTCTTTAATTTTGTCCCATAATTTTTTATTTTTACTTTAAATTTTACTTAACTAAGATCGAAATATTTTTTACTAAGTCTTACATCCCTCGCCGTTTTTTATAAACGTGCCATTGTGCATAGCACGCGCCTGCTGATACTGTACGTTTATATATGTTGATGTTTTCAAACATTACTCACCACAAATGCTCCAATGTTTCATCACATTAACTTAATAAAATATTAGCTTGACAAATACTGAAATACATGCTCTGTAAGAATACCTACAAATAATCTTTGGCAATTTTTCTTAGAAAAAAATAAATATATTAAAGAAAAAAAATTGAATTGTCTTAACCTATGCACAATTTAATACTATAGGACGTTTAAATATAATTTAAATAAAAAAACTGCTAGGCAACATTTAGATAAAAAATAAAAGGATTAAATATGTTTTTTTTTTTAGTAAAAATTAGAATTAATCTCTCTTAAAAACCTTGAACCAATTTAGTCCCTTATATTTAAAAATGTGTGGATTTAGTTCTTTAAAGCAATTTATTTTAAGTTTATTTGACGCTTCAAATGTATTTCTCAACTAATATTGAAACAAATATGTGTCAAACGGTGTAAACAAACTAAAATACTATCATAAAATGTGTTTGAAACGTCAAATAAACTTAATAAAATTTGATTAAAATGACTAAATTTACGCATTTACAATGTTGGGAGACTAAATTGGTTCAATATTTTCAAGAAGGACTAAGTCCAAATTTCACTAAAGGTTGAAAGACCAAAAACATAGTTAACCAAAAAAAAAATACTATAGGACGATTAAGGTAAACCAGAAACACTTAGATAACATCTAAATATTGACTAGGTAAACGTCCTACAGTAAAAGTAGTTATGAACTATGTAGACTATCTTCATAAGGAGGTAAGATGGTTAGGGATCACAAAAAGTTTGTATGTGCAGGTAAAATTCACGATGGATACTAAATTGATATCTTTAATGGATACTCACTAGAAACGGGTACGTGTATTTAATTACTCATTTGTTGATGACGAGTACAAGACTGGTAACCGAACAAATTATTTTAAATAAGACAGATAGCGAATAGACACTACCGTACCCAATCCCTTGTCATCCCTATATAAGAACCCAATTGGTAGAAAAAAAAACCTACAACGCCTTGAGGTTTTCTACTACTATGAAAAAAAAGAAACATAAACTACAAGAAAATCCTTAAATAACAACTAATTTTAGCGATAAAAAATAGTTTATCACTATAGTGACTAATTTAGATACTAATTTACAAAATATAAATTATTTGTCTCTAAAATAGTTACTATTATGAATAAAAAATTGTAAATAGTGACCAGTTAGACTCGAAATTAGTCTATCACTAAATATTAATGTTTTGGCTAATAAAGGGAATTTGTTGCTAAATTGGTCACTAGTATTTTAATTAGTAACTAATTTAGACACTAATTCTTTCGGTAGCCAAAACATTGGTAACTAATGTTCATTAACACAAAAAAGGCCTATGACTTCTATAATTTTAGACTTTTGACGTTTCTTGAAGGTTCGATGTCATAACGCCAGATGTTAAATTGATGTTTGTTGTCTCCAACAGACATCAATTAATGTATGTTGCATTTATAACAAATATTAATCAATGTCTATTGTAAGGACAACATACTTTAATTGGCGTCTATCGTAGGGACAACACACGTTAATTGACATCTATGGTAGGGAAAACACACGTTGATTGATGTCTGTTGTGGGGACAATAGACGTTAATTGATGTTTGTTGTGGAGACAACGTAAATCAATTTTTGAGTTAGTCTTTTTCTTTTTTCGTCAACATTTTCCTCCATTGAAACCATGAAAAATGAATATACAATACAAAAATACACCACAAAAATTTCAAGAATTTTCTAAGTACTATGGATATCTTAAATAAAGTTGTAAAGTATGGAAAAAAGGGTGAAAAATACTATGAAAATAAAAAAATATACCTTAAATGATGAATTTTTTGAAATTTCAGAACTCCAATACAACTTTCTTTTTTGGAGCATCTTGATTCGAGGTCCCTAGTTAAAGTTATGACCATTTGAAAATTTTCACCACCAAATCTTGAAAACACTGAAGTTGTGACCAATATCTCCTACATGAACACTCTATAAAACCTTAAAATAGGAGAGAAGATGAGAAAACACCAATCTTAAGGACGTCGCCATTAGGTGACCTTGGAGCCTTAAGAACACACTTTAAATTGCACTTGGGAACACTACACAAAAACCAATCAATGAGAACAAGAAAAAATGTTATAGAGGACAATGAAATAATATTAATGTGTGTGAAAATGAAATTAAAACCACCTTGGACCTCGTCGTCATCGTTGCAATTTTTGGGTGACCTTGGTGGAAGCTCATGCAAAGAGAAGAGTGAAGAAAACATGAGGATCGTGTTGTTTCTTCTACTTTTTTAAAACAACTTAACGTCAGACTAAACAAATGACAAATGTTAAACAACAATTTGACGTCAGAGGTAGGATGGGCAACGTCAAATTTGGTGAATTATTTAGAAGTGTCACTGTGCATTTTTAATATTGGATATCGCTATGCCTAACATCAAAATGGTGGCGTTAAAGATCATTTTTGCACTAGTGGTTAGTGACCAATTTGGAGTCTAAATAATCACTAATTATTATTTTTTATTCATAATACTGACTATTTTATATACTAATACTTTTTAGTTTATAAATTAGTATTTAAATTTGTCATTATAGTGATCAATTAGTTTTTGTCTTTGAAACTAGCAGTTAATTAAATATTTTCTTGTAGTGGTACTAATATATTCTTCATTAATATTGTGAAAATAGAAATTGTTTTTCTTTTTACTAAAAAAGTGAGCAATAATTAATACATTATCACTAACAAATCCTTTTATAACGAACGATTTATTAGTAAAAGGTAATAGGCTTACTTAATCCAGGATCTCTACTCACTGTTTTAACCCTCGGAGACCTCTCTTTCCAGAAAAAAACTGGTGATGAATTTCTTGCTGATTTGTTTTCAAAAGGCTATTTAATACACTCACTTCTTTCTAAGATTCGATTCTCATTATGGTATGAACACCGGATTGCCTAGATGCTACAATAACTATCACTGAATTGACCAACGAACAAAACCTAATTTCCACCACAAATATCAAAGTACACATGTTGGTGCTCTTTGTCATTTAATCACTTTGTATCTAGAAAATTCGACTGAGTAATATGGACAAAAAGAAGCCACATAGAGCATAGGAAAATTTTGTTTGATACACATGTAAGGTTGGAAGTGGTGAGAAACGAAAACGCATAAAATTCCATGGTTTTCGGAGTGCCTACACTACAAGAGGTTATTGTCTAAAAAATGGTGACAAAGCAGTCGAAATGGAAATATCCAGTGTTTGGTTGTTGTCGTGACATTTTTCTGCAATTCCCTCACCAATGGGGTTTTCTTCTCACACCATTGGTTTCTTGTGTTTTATCCATGTGTGCAACAGTAGTAAATGTTGGGTTCATTACTTGTCACTTCCTCTTGGATCCCAGCTTTCTCTTCATTTGGAAGTTTCAGTTCATATTCTGTAATCAAAGTAGCAAATTGAAAACAACAGTGATCGCTGCCACCTTATTCCCAAATTTGGAAGAGAGCATTTCAATTCTTTAATCCATGACAGGAACCTACAACATTAATTTCTAGTTAGTAAGCTTTATGTTAGCCAACAATTTCGAAGTACTTTTCCATTCCTTTCAAAATGTTATCAGTTTTTTTTTTTTTAAAAAGTAGTTTCTATTTAACTATATTTTCAAAGTTGAAAGAACATTAATTATTATTACTAGCATGTATAATATGCATTTTTTAAATAAATGACATTATATTAATATGTAATGATATTGTAATGTTATTAAGATAATATACAAAATGAATTTATATTTATTAAAAACAAAGTGAAATGAATAGAGAAAAGATGAAAAAATAAGTATTAATGAATAGGGAAAAAGAGGAGAGAAGATAGACAATTTTAAAGAAAACATGTAAAAGTAATTGTTAATTTTTAAAAATTTAACAAATAATTTTAGAATTATGAAGTGTGAACATAAAAGAGAGAATCTTTGTGTATATATAGTTAAAAATTACTATTATATATATATATATATATATATATATATATATATATATATATGTATGTATGTTGTATTATGGATGTATGTTATCTCTTTTTCAGCTAACTTATCTTGTGTGTTTTGTCGTTATTGTGTTTGTCTTCTTCTTTTTCCAATGATTATCTTATTGGTGTGAGCAAATGAGGATGCATGTGTAGAGAAACCTCTTGTGGATGAGGAGTCAACTTTTTGAGTCGTAGACCATGTTAGGTATAGATTTGGAATAAAACTATAGTAGAGTAGCTTAAGATGATATGTGTTATACATGGTCGGCTCAAAGATAAAGTGAGTAAATTACTTGCTTTAGGTCTCTAGTAAAATAAGGCCTCAATTTTTTTTTTTACTACTAATATTTTTGTATTAAATTAATTATAAAATTATGTTTAAGAAAAAAAACCTCAAATTTTTTTTAGTACTAATATACCTCTATTCAATTAATTACAAAATTATGTTTAAGAAAAAAAAGGTCCCAAAAAAATATTTTATTACTAATATAGCTCTATTAAATTAGTTATAAGTTTATGTTTAAAAATAAAATTTAATTAAATTATTACAATTTTTATTGGTATTAAAAATTATAATTAATGAGTTAAAACTTTTCTTTTAGTAAATTATAATTTTATTTACCAAAATGAGAATGATTAGTGATATCTTTATTCTCAGATAATCAATTTGTATTCTATTTTATTCTTTTACCTTTCATTGACTTCTCTTGTCTCTTCTTTTCTAAGAGTCATTTTCTTAGAGTTTTAGCATATTACATTTCTTAAATTTTCTCATCTTGAATCTCATGTTGTCTGTATGTACCAATATTTTCATCCTCATTTCTAGTTAGTATATTTTTACTTTCTATTTGTGTTGTATTTATTTTTATTTTATTTTGGATTTGTATTAGAATTATAAATATGTTTCTTCTGTTCAGTTTTGTTTTTTAGTACTTTTCGATTTACGGGTTTCAAGAGCTTTTTTTTTCATATATCTTACCCATTCATTGTCGAAGAACAATAATTTTTTTGAATTATTTTTATTAATGATTAATCTTAAAATATCAAGTTGAGACTTCTAGATACTACAAGTCTATTATCAAGTTTACTTCCTTGACAACCAAAACCAAGTTTTATTGTTTTAATACATTCGTTTTATATACTTATCTTGAGTAGTATTTCATATATTATAATTTTTTATTTCACATAAAAATATATAGATATGTCAACTATAAAATTTGAATCAGGCTGTCCAGAAATTCAAAAAAAAGAAAAGAATTGAGACATTAACTGCATCACAAAAATGAACTAAAGATAATAAAAACTTATTTAAGCTCGAAAAATAAATTTTAAATAAGAAGTCTTATTTTTTAAGTTTGCTTTAGGTCTCCCAAATTATTGAGTCGTCCTGGTGTTATATTATCGTAGTCTTCCCATGGATTATCTATTTTTGACTGTTAATTATAAAAATCCTATTTTAGTAGTATTATGTTATTAAAATGGGGAGTCCAGATTCTCTATTGATTTTTTTGGTGTTGTTATCTACTGAGCATTAAAAATACACTGTGTTGGTATTTTAAATATCCTTTTAATATATTTTAAAACCTCAAAATTAGTGATAATCAGTGTATTATGAACACACAGTAGAAGAACAACACAACAAATCCCAGCAGATAATCCAAATTCTAAAATGGGATATTCCACAACACTACTGATGGATTTTTGTAGAGAAGTTTATTAGAGTGAGATTATACATAAATATGAAATGAGTCAAATTAATAACTTATATGATGATTGAGTTTATTGGTCTTTTTTTCCTTATATGATGATTAAATTTATCATTTCTATTCAATGTGGACTTAGATTCACACTTGAAATTATTTCCAACGATATTTAATTTAGTGGACAAACAAAAAGAGAGGAAAAAATTTCTAAATATATGAAATATAAAATATTAATAATTTTTCAATTTTAACTTTCTAAATATAAATACTAATTAAATATATTTTATATAAAATATTAAAAAACTCAAGAATTTTTTAAAAACTAATTAAAGTAAAACGATTTAAATAAATATTTTCATCATTCATCTTCATATTTGAATTTAAAATTTTGGATTTGATTTTCTAGTTTTTTTAATGCATGATTTTCTACTCTCCCATTTTTTTTTCTGAATACTCTTATCTTTTTTTGAATTTTTGAATTTTTTTTCATGACATCACACCTTCATTTAATTTAACATTTTTTACGGTATTTCTTTTTTTATTAATATTATCTTCTTTATTCTATTGTGAATATCATAGCAGAAACATTGAACTATTTATGAATTATATATTGTGATTTTGTATCTACTTTATATTTTTGGACATCGAACTTCTTTAAAATATCAACTTTCTTTTGATTTTTATTTTTCTTTTATATCTTTTTCAACTCTCCTCTCATCAAATGAGCTTTAAATTCTTCTATGTTGTTTGTATTTTTAATCACAAAATTTGTTTTAAGAAAAATAACTTTATTACATTTGTTTAATGAGCTTTAAATTCTTCCATGTTGTTTATATTTTTAATCACGCAAAATTTATTTTAAAAAAGAAGAAAGCTTTATTACATTTGTCTTACAATTGAACAACACCTAAATGCATTTAAATTCTAACTCTTCTCCGTTCCCGAACCTTAAAAATATCAAATTTGTTGAGGTGTTTCAAAACTTCTTGATATAAGCCATGTGATTTGTACAGTCACCATTTATAAACCAATCTTATGTAATTTTTTTTTTAAATATACTTTTTGCAAAAAGTAGTTTTTCTTCTCATTTGTCCTCTACAATCTGGACAACATCTTGAGGATGTTAGGCTTTACATATAATTTTCACATGCTCCAATTGATTATATTTGTGACATTTTATATCTATCAACACTTGTTTTGTTGGTGATTATTTTTCTTACAATATGAACAAGATGAAAAACAAAACTTATGCAATATTATTTTGGTTGTATTTGCTCCTCTTGTACTTCTTAACTTTGAAAGCACATTTGACATAATGAAATAAGGTACAATCAACAACATGATCTTCTTTCGTTAATCTTTGTTAATCTTATGTTTGCAAGATATGTATCATTTTTGTGAGAGTAATTGTTGATAAGTCATTTACGTTTTTCAACAAAACAATAAATGTTTTGTATCTTTGTTAACTGGTTACAAGATTGTTAGTATGATGATGTTTGATTTAGTCTCACATCGTTTAGTATTGTGATATGTGATTCTCTATTTTGGTATATAAACAACCTTATGTAAAGCTTAAGATACACACAGAAATAGAATACTTCCTAGTGTAGTTGTGGACGTAGGCGTACACATTACACTACAAGAAAATTGGCTATTATCTAGGAAAAATTATCTACAAAATATTTTTCGTAGATAATTTTATTTTATCTACGAAGTTTAGTCGTAGATAATGTATACATTTGTGGGTAACAGAAAAGTAAATTAGGTACGAAAAGTTTCATAGGTAACCATGACTCATTTTGGTGAAAAACTTTTCTACAAAGCATTACCTATGAAATTCTATGTAGATAACAAATATCATAAAAAAATATATAAAAATTATATTAAAAAACTTTACCTGTGATCATATTTCATACGTAAAAATCCTATTATTTTTTATTAAAAATAAAATATTTTTAAGTCACACGTCCAGACCATCTGTTTTTTCTAAGTTAGTAAGTTAGCAATTGATACTCGACACCTCCATTCTCACTCACTCGAAACCTCCATTCTCACTCACTCGACAGTTACCGGAAACCTCCATCATCGACATCATTGTAGACGTCGACCCATGCCGACCCACGCAGACCTCCATCCTACGCAGGAACGCCGACCTTCATCGTCGACCCACACAATGTGACTCCATGACAGAAACGCGTCCCGACGAGGTTAAGGTTCTTGTTCCAACTCTGGCCAAAACGAGGTTCATGTTGACAAAGCAAAACCCCTTTCACAAACCAAAACACTGCGCACGAGAAGGATTCAGAAACCCTCCGCGAATTTGGAAAAATTGTAAGTGATGAGTTTAGGGTTAACAATTTATGACAAATTTTCAAATTTTCTTATCTGTCCATTCATTTTATAGGTAAGGAGGATGACTCTAATTTCACGATTGAAATTTTGAGTTTTACAAATATTTCTTTGAAATATAAACATATTATATGAAGGAGGTTATAATTGATTTGATTAATTTACTTTATTTATATATATATATATATATATAATATAATATAATATAATATAATAGGGTATCAAATATTTATCATATCTTAATTTTAATTTTATCGATCTATATAATGATTAAATATATTTTTATCACTATGTAAAAAAATATTTTAAAATTTGAAATTTTTTTAGAAACTAATTTAAATAAATATTAAGTAAATACTTTCGCAATGTAACCCATGAGTTTGGGCCAACTTGATAAAGGAAAATGTCCAGTTATAAGGCTGATATTACTAAAGACAGTAAAACTATAGGATATTAGGAAATTTTCCTAAAAGTAGGCACGAGTAGGGCAAGATCTAGATGATGGACTAAAATCCTTATAAAATAGCATGCATATGCACTGGTATCCAAAAGACAACAAAATACTATATGTTTTGACTAAGTTCCTGAAAATAAGATGGTGTCTATTATTAGTTGCTATTTAATAAAAAAAACAAATTGTATCCTATTTATTATAAACACTATGTTCACCTTCGTATATGAATAACCCAATTTGACGTTCGAGTTTTTTTATAATATATGAAGTTCACACTATAAAAGTTAAACCGGTCAATCAAACTTATGTATATAATTTAATTTGAATGTGGAATGTCGAATTTGAAACGTTCTTGAAGAACTAAGTTTGAGTATTATGAAAAGATTTAGTTTGATATGACTAAACTTTAAAAATGAATAGCTTAATTAATCATTTGAGTTATGTTGCGTAATGCAATTTTTGTTTAGACTTAAATATTACTTCGTATCATGGTTTAAGGAATCCTGTAAATAGATACTTATGTTTGGTATAGCTTGACAAAATGATTTTATATGTGTGTAACATAATTGGATGTTTATGTTTTGTATAGTGTTATGTTATGGTTCAATGTGAGTCTAGATTCTTTATTAACTTTTTTGGTGTTATCTTTTGCTGAACATTAAAAATACACTGTATTGATATTTTAAATATCTTTTTAATATATTTTAAAAGGTTAAAATTAGAGATAATCAATGTATTATGAAGACACAGTAAAAAAATAGTACAAAAAAAGACTAGCAGAGAATCCAAATTCGTTCAATGTCTATTATAATCGAATGCTTAAAATTTGTATAGCTCAAATGTTATGGCATAATGCATAACATTGTTAGATGCTCACACTTGGTACTCAATGTAAAATAATGCTCACACTTGGACTTTTATAGTATAGCATGATGCTATCACTAAGTATAACTCAATATTATTGTTTAATCTTTTTATTATAGTCAAACATGATTCTTACACTCGTAAAATGTATTCTTTTTAAATTTATGTAGTACGATGCGATGTTTATACAATGTATATAGTTTATGACTCGATGTCATTACAATAATTAAGTTCAATGATTATACTTTTATATTCTTACAAATTGATTTGTCAATAAAGAATTTCTTATGAAGTTAAACTAGAAACATTTAAAGCATTACTACAAAAGAAAAAACTCAATTTCGCATAGATAAATAGTCACAAAATAAGGTTTGTATGTGAATTTATTGGCCCCACTGAAATTTTCATGTGTAATGTTATTGACCAGAAGAAAGAGAATGTGCAAGAGAGTGTTAGTAATTTACTTTTACCTTGAGGATGGTGGAAAAATAAAAAGCATAGGTAACATTATTTAATCCATGGGTGAAATTAAAAATAATTAAAGAAAAAAAAAACACATTACATGATCCAAATCCCCAACCGCAGCTTTTTGTTGCCAAATTCACATTCGTCAGCAAATTTTCAACTCGTTTCCCACTGTCGGGAAAGCTACCTTTCATCCCAAATGCAATAACCTTAATGAAATCTAACATTAGTCGCTTTTAGATTTCACAGGAGAGGAGATGCCAAATAAATATGTTCTTATGGGTATTGTTCTATCCTAGTCATGTTTTGACGGAGAACTGGGTATGGATATGGATATCGGTACGAGAAATCTTTGACTTTTTTAATTGGATATGGGGATATAGACGAAGAGATGTACATATCTGGCTTGTCCCCGTCCCCATACCTGTCATAATACATGTTCCCGTCATATCTCCGTCCCGGCTTAAATTATTAAAATATTCATAGTCAATTTAGTAACCTTATATATATATATATA
>Ga0214545_1008094_pt1 | contig 17069 bp, 4 predicted proteins | sample CNSS4metaG_FD_160064 | JGI IMG/M metagenome (GOLD analysis project Ga0214545, IMG submission 160064) | Root nodule microbial communities from cowpea collected in UCLA plant growth center, Los Angeles, California, USA - CNSS4 | ecosystem: Host-associated > Plants > Roots > Nodule | place: USA... | reverse complement strand
GTGATCACCAATGAAATAATAATTTTTTTCAAAATGAAGTGTGCTGTTTATTTTTCTTTTTTCCTTCATAAATCTTTAGTTGAAAACTACGCGCATAATTTATAGTTTATCAACTTCTCTTTTACATTTGAACCCCTTTTGCCTTTTTTTTCTTACACATATAATAATAACATATGGGTAGAAGGAGATTAGGTAAAAATTAAACTATTAATCTTGTATTTTTTAAAGAAAAAAATATTTCATTTCATAACTTATATGAAATAGGTTTAATAAATTTGTTTTTCCGCCTCAAAATATTTCATCTTTTTTATAAAAGTCACGTAAAATATTTTTTCTATCAAACGGGGCGTTTGAAGATTATATTATAATCCACCGTAAAACTCAATTTATCATATTACATATATTTCATGTGTCAGTTGTTAAGGAGTACTAAATACTTGTAATTTAGTTTAAAAATAAAACACATTTTCTTATAATAATTGAAAAATAAAAAATTATTTAAATACAAAACTTCATTTTAAGTGTAGGCCTAATTTTATCTATTTTATTTTTCTATTTTTTAAGAGTACGTAAGGAGTAATTTATCTTAATTAGTTAATTAAATGTGAAGTTTATACAGAAACCTGGTAGCAAAAAAATTAATATGAAAGAAACTTAATAATTATTATTTATTCATTTCTGAACAGTATTTCCAATTGGAGGTGTGGTGGGAGAAACTCTGGACTGGAAGAGAGTGTTACACTGCTTCAGCTACAGTCGCCTGCCTTTGCCTGCTGGCTACAAGTGTTGGAGTAAGAAAATTATATAATCTAAATTTCAGTAATAGTTTTATAATATGGTTGAATTGCAAAATTTTTGAGAGAATAATTTATATTTGTTCTTTTAGTTAATACAATGAATAGATATAAACACAGTAAATACAATGTATTTAATAATGTGACTAAGATAATTTTAATATAAATATATAAAAAGGTAAATATTTAATTTTTTTTTTGTTTTAAGTGAACATATTGGGATGAAATTAGTATTACTTACAATTTTTCATGGTTTTAATGGCTAACTGATGACCTCTTAATTTGGATTTTTACTTTTTAGATTTCACTGTGCCTCCTGGACTGCCACCAAGTAATGTTGAAGTATGATTCTCTTGAATCAGTTATTTTATTAATTAGGTGCACTATGTAATACCCCAAACTCTTCTTGTACTCTCTCAATAATAGTTGTTTCACTGCAAATAATTGATCATAATTATGCTCTATTTTTACTCACATAGATCGATCGGTTTGTAACTAGATATGTCAACAAGGTAACTAGAGTATCGACAGTAGTTCTTCCGTATCATATATGTTGGATAAATATTTGTTCTGTATTCATACATATATCTGTATGAATATCCGTTATGTGGATATTCACATATTTTTTAATATCCATATATATGTATGAGTATCCGTGGGTATTTACAAAAGTAAAATTTAATATTGAACAACATATTTTAACCATAAATCTAAATAAAAATACAATGCATAAAATTCATAAATCTCAAACAAAGTGTAAAACTAACTCATTTAAATAGTGTTGAATGATAGTTTACAATGAAATGAAGATTTTTTGAAATCAATTGATAAAAAATAATCCATTAAAAATCAATGTGTTAATGTTTTAATCATGTTTGTTTAATTTTTTTTAAAATTTAAATTAGAGTATAGCGGGTACGGAGATATCCATGGGTACAAATACTATGATATCGGTACCCGTCCCATTAACATATGAATATCTATTTACAATATCAATTTTCTACCCGTTGCGAGTTTTATTCGCGGATAAGAGCAGATACGGATTTTTTTAACATCTCTATTTGCAACATATTTGTAATATTATAGTAAGCCCTAAGGAATTCTCTACGCTATATCCCATTTTACTTTCTTTTTCGAATAAAAATAAACATCAAAATTCAATTTTTCATTTTATATATATTTTCTTAAAAATGTCAATGGTCGAAGATATCTAATTCCATGTTTACGTTTCTTTTCTTCTTTTATTTTTTTTAATAAAATTTCATATAATAAACAAGATAAATATGTTTTAGTGTGTAAACCTTAGATGTTAATCCCAAAATATACAATTCACACTACCACCATGAGCTCAACCATTAAAGAAACTTGTTGTCATATTTCATCCTTAAGAATGCAATTACCCCTTTATACACTATAAGAAAATTGGCTATTATCTAGGAAAATTTATCTACAAAATATTTTTCGTAGATAATTTTATTTTATCTACGAAGAGTAGTCGTAGATAATGTAATAGTTCGTAGGTAAAAGAAAAGTAAATTACGTACAAAAATTTTGTAAGTAACTATGACTCACTTTGGTGGAAAATTTTTCTACGAAGTATTACCTTTGAAATTTGGCGTAGATAACAAATATCATAAAAATTATATATAAAAATTATTTTAAAAAATTTTATCTACGAAAATTTTTGTATGTAAAAATTATATTATTTTTATTAAAAATATAATATTTTAAAGTAACTTTGTATTACCCAATCCTTCAGACAGATTTTTTTTCTAAGTTAGAAAGAAAAACTCTCAATCTCGAAACCTCACCTCCACTCTCGAAACCTCACTTCACACTCTCAAAACCTCACTTCCCTTTCTCGAAACCTCACCTCACACTCACCGGAAACTCGTCACTCCATCGCAGCAACCTCCATCCTACGCAGCAACGTCGACCTTCATCGTTGACCCAGAAAATGTGACTCTGTGGCATCAACGCGTCCCAATCATCTTGAAACCTCACCTCACACTCACCGGAAACTCGTCACTCCGTCATAGCAACCTTCATCCAACACAGCAACATCAATCTTCATCGTTGACCCGGGCAATGTGACTCCGTGGCAGCAACGCGTCCCAATCAGGTTGAGGTTCATTCTCCAACCCTGGCCAAAAAGACGTTCATGTTCACAAAGCAAAAGACCCTTCACAAACCCTAACTTTGTGCACAAGAAGGAATCAGAAATGCTCCATGAATTGGGAAATAATTGTAAGTGATGGGTTTAGGGTTTTACATTTTGGGATGTATGGTTGTGGCTAACCGTTTTCTTTCGATTGATTCTGTCTCCATTTGTTTAGTTTTGTTATTCTGCGAAGATTCCTTTGGTTCTATTTACGGGTTCAATTTGATAGGGATCTTTCATTTTACAACTTATCTCTAAGATGAATCAGGGTAGAGTTTAACTTGTGCTACTTGAATATCTATAGTGGGAACATTGCAAAATACTATTGGCACGAGTTTGTGCTTGTATGTGTTTTTTATGGAGGCAATTGTCTTAACTTGTGCTACTTGAATACTCTGTTTTACATGTCAAGTGTCTTGAAGATTCAATGTGGCTTACACATCTTGTTGTGTTTAATTTAGTTAATGTTAAGTTTTTCATACTAACTTACACTAACATTTAATGAAGACTTTTCTTTATATTATTTTACTACATATGAATTTGGTATTGGAGAAAAATTGAACTATAAAAGTGTAATATAGATGAAATGATGATGATGATTAGACAAACCATTTCTTCCGGTTGCAATCTAATGTTACGATATGAGGAAACTACATAAGAAAAAAGCAGAAACAGTGCCAATGTAAGATTTTATAAACATTGATTACAAAGGAAAAAAAGCAAGAAAATTTCAACGTGCCTCCTAATTGTTTAAGCTAAAAGAGTTCATCTCCAGAAGGGTAGGATTTGTTATAAGATCAAAGGTTTGTGAGATGAGAATAACACCACTTAGAATTTATTACAATAATTTGATTATGTTGTGTGTTTTTGCATATGTACCTGAGTTCTTTGCTCATCTTGAGTAAGCTTAGTAGACCTATGTGGACCTTCATGAGCATCTATCGAAAAACGAAACAAAATAAAAAGAAGTTTTTATACTTTATATTCTTAAACATCTAGCATAAAAAATTCACTGGATGTAAATTAGAAAATTGTTATGCATTTGATGTAAATTGGGAACTGATTAGAATACCATGACTAGCTTGATCCTAATGAATTAAAGAAAAAAGTAGAAATGCAAGAGCATTTAGGCTAACCTGGATTAGTTAGCCATCCAAATGGTAACATGTCCAAATCAGGCCAAGATTTTCCCTTGAGACCTTGTGCTCCTGTTAAATTTGATGCAGCAAAGTCTCTAAAAGGTAAATCAAATGATTGAAAAATGTAGGTGATTGTGATAGTAGAGTAGCTTAAGAAAGGTGGAAGAGAAATTGACATATTTTGAAGTCAAACGTTGGATGACGCTTTTAATCAAATACCTTGATACATTAAAATCAGATAATATTATTGGTATGCTTGCTCTTTTAGAGACCAATATCTTTTTCAGATATTCCAGATATCTTTAACATCATTGGGTCAACTGAAAAATGATGGTAAAAATGGAATACTCATACTGTTAATTTCCTCCTCTATTTTAGTACCTTGTTTCTTACTTTTTTCTGTCACGATGTTGAGATTTGAGGTTGTATAATATGCAGTGGTCAATCAAATGCAAGAATGCAGCTCAAATAAGTTTTCAACTACATGTTATGTTTATTGTGAAAATTCCTTCAATTATGATGCATAATTAATGTTTCATTAAGTATATGATGAGGTTCGATTTTTGGTTTGTATATGTATAGGAAAGTTTTATTGTAACCTATCAAGGATTATCGTTTTTGAGTAACTCAATTATAAAATATTATATTGTAAGTTGATATATAAGAAGTTGATTGTAATTACTTACTGCTATATGTCCTAGGTGTGTCAAATTTTCTTAGATCACAATTTTGATACTCATGCACTTATGTATCTCTTTTCTTTTTGTGGATAGAGTTGCACCATCTGAGATCCTAGCTTGGTTTTTTGTTTGTGAGAAGGTTAAAGTTTTGGTCCTGAAGTCACACTCTCTTGATAAAATTTCTTTAAGGTACTACATTGCTGACTTTTTTGACTGATATCTGTTATTTTTGGGTTACATCCATTTGTTACTGTTTATAAGTAAAACAATCCAAACTACTACAAAACTCAAGTAAAACTACATGGTTAACTATTCTAATTCCTAAAACTGTAAAAATAAGATTCAACTAAGTAATATATAACTAGGCTAGTTAACTATTCAAGTGTAAATGAAGACTGGTGTGTTTTGACAGCTATAGCTCAACACAAATGTACTTTGATGTCCATTAGCCTCCCCCAGTGCTGGCATATCCATTTGAGCTTCAATGCAAAAGTCAACTATAAAATCAATTATGTGGATTTTTGCCAAAACTAGTCCAGATTTCACCTCTTTGCTGATTGGTTTCACTTTGTTCTCTTGATCACTAATCTTGTATCAACTTTAAAGCACTGGCCTACATTCCATTTGACTGCACCTCTTTGCTGGTTAGAAACAATGTTTATTCAAAACTACTCAAACCAGACTAAGGTAGGTCACTAACTAGACTAAACTTGCTAAAAACTACAAATCAGCGCCTACAATTTACCTATTCTAAACTAGATTTATGACACAATAAAACTCTCCAAATGCATACAAAGTAACCTTAATCTAAACTAAACTACTTAAGCTAACTACAAATCAGTTTGTGCTATACTAAACTAAGCTAAGATGTAAAAATACTATAACTAGCCTAATAATGCAAAATTATAGAACTAACAAAATTAAAAAAAATAGAAACTAAGAGTAACTACCTACTCAAATTGATTCTAGAACTAGGATGTTGAAATTAGTAAATGTTATGACCAATACTAGACTACACTATTCTAGTATAGGTTAATGAAGCTAAACAACTAACAACTAGGCTAAACTACTACGATCCAAAACTAATTAACACAAATTAAGAAAAAACTAAGAATATGACACTCCAAACTAAATTTAAGGTAAAAACTATGAATTAAACACTTTAACCAACCCAAAATGAATACAAATGGACAAAAAAAAAGGAAAAATTAGAAAATTATCACACCCCCACACTTGAACAATTGCACACTTAGGGAAAAATAAAAAGAAAAGCAACTCACTTTCTAAAAACAGAAACAAATCTCCCAATAAAAATTTTGCACAGTTGACTCATCCTACTTTTCTAACTAAAAACTGCACATCCTAATTTTTTTTCCACTTTTCCATCTTTTTCATATTTTTCTTCTTCACCAGAATTTTGTCATTTTGTTCCAGTTTTTTCTCTCATTTTGTTCCAGTTTTTGCTCTCATTTTTCACTGATTCACAAGATATTTCAGCAACCAACTCAGTCACATATGCCTCTTTATCAAAAATCCCCTCGCACTTGAATTCAACAATGTCCCACAACTCAGCCTAATTCACCTCACAACTGTAGAACAGTGTATAAACATGGTTTTACGGGTCCAAGGTGCTAATAAGCTAAAAATTCATAATAAAAGTTAAAAATAGGCTAAAAAATGGGTGCAAGGGAAAATTGTTCAAGTTAGGTTATATTTGGCAAATGACTCAATTCTGTACTAGAAAATCAAAATTTGACTACTGAAAACCGGTGTTATATAACTTGATTACTATTTTATCATGATTAATTAGTTTTAGTTATAGGCAGAACAATTGGGTCGTCCTGTACATTTTGATGAGCTTTTCCACCATACTCATGTTCGCAAGAATACCGGTGATTTTGTAGATCACAGATCTAAACAAACATATGTAATTTCTCTAACTTAGATATTTCCTCCTTTTTAAATATAAAGATTTGCCATTATATAACATGTCTATTTTGAATAACAGGAGGAATTTCAAATTGTATTTTCCCAAGCAAGATCTGAGGCTGCTTCTTGTGGTGAAGGAGAAGAAATATCTCCATTGGACCCTAGTGAGGAAGAGAAGTTAAGGAAAAAAAGTTGGTTAGTTGCTGCTGGTGGAAAAAATCCTAAGGGACGAGTATATGGTGTTGGAAAACTGAATGAAAATTATCTTTGTGGGGAAGCCTTCACACAACAACCATCCAGTTCTACAAGTATGGATTCACAAAAGATTCTAAGGTTGGAAGAAGAAATTCGTCAATCTAGGGAAGAGTTTCGTCAATCTAGGGAGGAGAATCAACGAGTGCAGAGAAAATTAGAATCCCTAGTAACTGTTGTTCTCCCTCTTCTTCCTCCCGCCGCACAAACCATTTTGCAAGACTTCAATGAACAACCACAAAATAAGGATCAAAACCAAGATGATGCTCGGGAGAGGGACCACCAGCATGGGCAAAACTCTTCTCATTATGCAGATTATTAGTTAGGTTTGTAATTGTAGGACTTGTTGAACTAGAGGTAAATTTAGTTAGTTTTTAAATTGTAGGACTTGACCTATGTAGCTTATTTGTTAGTTTCTTAATTTGTGTTATCTACTTTATTTTATATTTGTAGTTTTATAGTTTTGATGTGATTATATGAATGCTGCTAAACCTTTGGATAACTATGTTGTTTTATATTTGAAGGTGTTATTTGAATGTTGGAATGTTTGTAGGATCTACAGGTGGAGTCCAACTTTTATGTCTAGACATCACTTCTCTTGTCTATGATATAAAACTACTATATTTTCTAATTCTAGAATATTTTATGTATAGTTAAGTAGACAAAATTGTCTACTGCATTGTTTACAGGTGGAGTTTAGACGTAAGTCCTGACAAATATATAATGATAATTTTTAGAAATTAAAATTATTTATAATTTTTTTTAATATTATAACGTTACCTATGAAAAGTTTCGTATGTAAATTATCTACAAAACTTGTCGTAGATAATTACCTACAAAGACCTTCGTAGGTAATTTACATATGCGAAAAATGTAGGAGATAATTACCTACGAAATATTTCGTAGATAATTTACCTACGAAGATTTTCGTAGGTAAATTACATACGCAGAATATCGCAGATATATTACCTACGACAATTTTCGTAGATAAGTTACCTACGAAATATTTCGTAGATAACTCCAGTTGTAATTTATCCACCAACTATTTTCGTAGATAATGATATTCGTAGGTTATTCGTAGATAATTATCTACGTCTTTCTTTCGTAGATAATGATATTAGGTACGTTATCTACAAAGCACAATTTCGTAGATAAAGTTACCTAGCAGCTCAATACCTACGAAATTTGCTTCGTAGATAACAACGCATTACCTACGAAAAAGTGAACATTACCCACGAAAAACTGGCGTAGATAATAAGCTGATTTCTTGCAGTGATATTTCCATATTTTAAAATGAAACTAATTCTCCATACATAAATACAAAATAATGAGAACAAGGCTTAACACCACCTTACACAAAAAAATGTAACCCATAGATGCATTTTTCCATTTCACCATTCCATATATCAATTTACAATCATTTCTCTACACACAATCACTTAATATCAAGAAAATGGTTTAACACCCTTATGCCAAAACTTAACCCCAATTTACAATTCACCATCCCATAAATTAATAAATCAAGTAATATCAAAGAAATGGTTTAGCACCTCTTACACCAAAAAACCAACCTTCTTTTACCACAAGGATAAACACTTCTTATCTCATATCCAAGACATTCATCACATAAACACACAGCTCCCCTTACTTGGAATTCTTGAAATGAGATCACCTTCACTTTCTCTACCTTCCTTTGCTTCCAATCCAATGTTGCCTCACAAAAACCCCTCTTTTCCTTTTCTCCCAAACTTACATTCCCCTTACTCTCCCTATGCTTTCTTTTAAAAAAAAAATTGACTTAGTTGCAGCCCCTCTTTTCCTTTTCTCCAAAACTTACATTCCCCTTACTCTCCCTATGCTTTCTTCTAAAAAAAAATTCTGACTTAGCTCCATAGTGACTGTGTCCAGATACAATGTATTTGCCTTAACCTTTTGCCTCCCTATGTGTATCACGAATTTACTAAAAAATATACCAATAATTTCTCCTTTTTTTTTCTGAGTAGGATTCGACCATACAACCCCAATACTCAAGCAACACTCCAAACCATATCAACCATTGCAACTTTCTTGTCATTCCACATGCATATCAACTTTACAATTCATCTTGTAAGACCCGAGAAATTTAAATAATTAAATAGATAATTATTTAATGAATGCGGGTATTGGGAACCTTTATGGTAATTAATGCTAGAATAAATGATAAGGAATAATACTAGTTCAAGTGGTTGAGAGTACTTGGATACTACAGGGGGACTTTGGTTCGAGTCTTATGTATGACATTCGGGTGTTAATTTAATTGTTATTATTTTAATAATAATATGCTTGATCATGAGGAGTGATAATATAATTCTAGAATTATAAAGATTATCATGAAACATGATTTGGTTGAGTTGGTTGTGCACTTTGAATTGCGATTGTGTGGTAATGGGTTCAAACCTTAACTTAAGCAAATTAAGTTCCTTTTGCCAAATTCCTTTTTGGCATGAATGAGGGAAATCAGAAAACCCTAGCCATGGAGCAAATGGAAGGGCTAGAAAAGCATCTCATAATGGTTGTTGAATGGCAATTAAACCCCATTTCAATGTATTTTCGTTTACTTGCAATAAACCACAATTAAGGCATAGTTAAAGGGAAAATTAAGGGTGTTAGAGTGTGTTTTGGAGGCTACAATTGGTGTGTACTATGACGAGAGGAAATACAGAATAACCATTGTGTGTTAGTGAGTGAGAGGAAGAGCTGAACGGGGGGAAGAGAAGGAGAAGGTTTCGTGGATCAAAAAGCTAGCTTAGGTTTTGCAATTGGAGCACGGATTGCCAGGTTAGGGAAGCTCATTTACATGTATACTTATTGTATGATTTTCGTGATGTATGGTATGATTGGATGTTGCCTATTTTGTTTTAAATTTCCATTGTTTCGAGTTTCTAAAAATTTCTCAGAAACCGCTTGGCGACTTTGAAGATCCACCAAGCGATGCATGATCGAGAAGCCCATTCCTAGGTTTTTGAGATGAACCGCCTGGAGGTAGGGATGTTTCCGCTAGGCGACACGAACCCTTGTTATGTTGCGGCAATTTTCTATGGATTCTTGGATGGTTGGATCTTTAGTAATGTTTTTATACATGATTTGACGAATAAAAATTAGGTAATTGATGATTAATGCTATGTTCATATGAGTTTGGTGATTGATTTAGGAAGCATAAACATGAGGGAGTCATGTTGGGGGTCGGAGTTAATTTGTTAATGTGATTATTGGAGTTAAAGCATGGTGAAATTGAGAGTTTATTACTGTATGTGATGAATATGCATGTAGGAAATCGGAATTGTTATGATTTTATGCACTTGATTGACTGAAATTCGAATTGGGGGTTTAAGGTTTTCACTAGAGCGATAAAATTTTGGGTTTCTGCTCAGAATATGATATGCCGCCTTGGCAACGACAACATTGCATTCTTTTGGCTGTTTTGGGCGCGTTTTTTATCTAGTGGGTGTTAAGTTATTTTCTTCTTTTGAATTATGTGTGAATGAGGGAAATTGTTATGGAATTATGTCTATGTATGATAGTATGATCATGTATAATGGTAAATTTTAGCTTGGCATATTATATGTGAAAAAAAAATAGTTGTAGGTTTGTCTGTGAAGTGTGTTAGATTGAGTATATGTGAGGTGGTCTGGATTGTGTATTTCATTGCTCATAGGCAGGTGTATTTGTTATGTTGTTTTAAAGCATATGCGCAATATTGACCAATGTTAGTGGCATGAGTTTACATGAATACTAATATGTATGATTATAAGACTTGGAGTATGTTGAGTGGAATATGACAAGTTTCAATTAGTAAATGATGGAGAATGGTATGCATAATAATAATTAATTGAGTGGCGTGAATAAATGTGTACATCGTGATCCAGTCATAGGGATTATGATTGGATAATCGTTGACTGGATATTATTGTGTGTTGTATGTTTGGGGGTTCATTGGAACCTTTTCAAAAGTGCCAGAAACCAATATCATTGTGCTATTGTATGGTGTCTAGCAGCGTGGGACGAGCCGTCAGGCGATAGAGAACCAAAACAGTGGCAGTGGCCACTAGACGTGCGTGGTGCCTGGTGGTAGGGAAGGCCCGCCAGGCGGAAGCTGTTACCAGGAGTATTGGAAGGCGCTTGGCGCCTGGCGATGAGGAAAGCCCACCAGGCGGTCTGGAACCAAGTTCCGCCTAGTGACGCGAGTGGTGCGCCAAGCGATTTTGGGTGCAGAGTTGGATCACGATGAGGATCGCTACACAGCTTTGGATGGAGGTGATGATGCGATGCCTTGCTGGGAGCCTAGTTACGAGTGCAACTTGTATTGGGGTAACACATTTTTCTTGAAGATGTGAGACTAAATTGGTCCAAAGTTTCGAAGAGGGACTAATTTTAATTTTTATAAAAGTTAAGGGACCAAAAACATATTTAACCCATTTATTTATAAGTTGTATGAAAATAATATTGTCACTTGTTTGCGCATTTTAGTGTAATACTAAAGTAGAGGATATTACTGATTCTTGAACAAGGTAACCCATTTCAACATTTGCTAATTGTCTTTTACGAGTATTGCATAATAAGACGAGTCAAATGTTTCAAGTATTGAATGAACAATCTGCATTATCCTGAGATGACGTCAACAAATAAAAAAACAATGGTAAATCTTTTTTCTCCAACATATATAGTGTAGTTAGGTTTATGTTGTTTAGCTCATTTAGGTTACATTAGATTATTTTATTTAACTTTTGATACAAATGTTTGGGTTATATTATTGGTATATATGAACTAGTTTTTTTTGTGTATTTTAGGTTCTAGTTTTAAACCAAAACTATTTGAATTAAAAAAAAAATACCAATATTACATTGGATTATGCAATATTTCATGTAAATTTATGTCAAACATTACATAATCAAAGGTAAAATTTACTCTATAATTATTTTTTTCTCTGATACTCATTCACATCTATTATGGATTAGTGCATCCATAGAAATATGATATTTTTGTCAAGTAAAAAGTCTGACACAAAATTACATCTTTCACATTCACACTAGAATTTTAAGTTTTAAGTGACATAATTTGTTCAAAACTCTTATGTAAAAGGTCTCTTTTATAATACTGAAGGATTAAAATGTTCAAAAATCATTTCTTGAATATTATAGAGTAAAAGCCTTAATGTAGTTAAAATTGAAAGCCCTAATGTTCTTGCGGAAAAGATAATAAAATATCAGGAAACACAAATCAAGTCTCACCCAATCTTTGAATCTCCTAGACAGATACTCATCAGTTTTATTGGGTATCCCTTCATGTCCTACTGTTGGATTAAACATTTTAGATATTACCTGCAGAAAAGAACTCCAACGATCAAGTCAACGAGAGCTCTCAAAAGTAAAATCTTAGTTTTTGTATTAATGAATTGTGTACCTTGAATTATTATGGTCCACCTATATTTATAAAGCATTAATCATAGATTACCTGGCTTATGGGCTAGGCCTTTATTGGGCTTGCTAGGCCTCCTTTGGGTTTGTATGGGCCTTATCAGGGCTCAAATATCAGGCTTATGACTTGATTATGAGAGTTTAGCTATTATTTCCTAAATAGGACTATAGGTTGGCGACTAGGACCAGGTATCTATTTATACCGGTCATATCCGCCTAGTATAGTACACCAGTCCCCCAGCCTTTGGCATAACATGTTGTGTCCAAGGTTTCTATAATAAAAAACTCTCTTTTCTTGGTATATTGGTATATCCCTATAGTAGTCCCCCAACCTTGAGAAGTGGAAATGACATTGAGGCTTTTTCAGAGACCAGGGAAGGTGCAAAGTCAGTGAATGTTATGAATCATGCCAAGAGAAGCTTGAGAGTCATTTCAATTATGGACATTTTACTTTGTTATTAATGTGACGTTTGGGCGGGAAAATTTTGGGATTGGATTTTATGTTACAAAATTGTTGATGATATAGTGTTGAAATGAAAAATGATTGCTTTCTGAAAAAGAGCAACAAAGGATAAAATAGAAAAAAAGACAAAAGGGATTGTTTTCGAAACTATGCTCCATAATTCTTTCTACCTTACTATTTCAAAACCACTAAAATCCTAAAAAAAAAATTCCTACCTTTGCCTTAGTCCCATTATAACCTGTGAAGTCCTCATGATTTTTGAATCCATGTTTTCTGAAAGCTGTGAATATTAGACTCTTGCTAATCATTGAAAGTGTTTTCTTGCATGGGTATTTTGAGTGGAAACACAAGCCAAAACACTTGAGCGAATTTTGGTGAGAAAATATACATTTAACTTGAGTGTTTCTCTTTCATATTTGATTATCTTGTAAACTTAAAAGATTAACATATGTGTGAAAAATAAAATCTTTCCATTTGTATGTGCATGACAACATGATTTCTAAAAGATTGATTTGTTTCCATTTGTATTCATTCCTTTAATCCAGTAAAGATATGGAATAAAATACCTTAGAATAAAGTTTTGAAATTGTTCAATTTTGCCCAGGAGTGCAAAAGGTTAAGTGTGGGTGTGGGGTGAGTTCAAATTTTTTCCCTGACACTAGTTCATATAATGGCGCAGTGGCATTTTTGCAATTCCAGCCAAGTTTTATGCCTCGGTTCACCTAACACCCGAAGCCAAAGAGCACTATAGGCCTCGGTTTACCCAAAACCGGTGCCAAAGAGCACTATATACCTCGGTCCAACAAGACCCGAAGCCAAAAAGGGACTGCATTTTGAAAAAGTCAACTAGCCGTTAGGTGTTTGGCCTCGGTCCAGCAAGACCCGGTGCCAAAAAGGGGTGTATGGCTTCGGTTCCTTGAACAACCGAAGCCATATGGTTTATTTAGGGTTCCAATTTCGTGAACCCCCTTCTTCTTCCCCGCGCCTCTGGAACTTTCCTCTTTCTCACTCTCTCTCCGCTGCTGCCACCATAGCATCCAACCACCTCCGACAACCTCCGACAGTAACATCCAGTCAGGATATTACGGGTTTAAATAATAAAATAAAATAAGAAAAAATAAAACTCATTAATTATAAATCCATTTCCCAAAAATGCGGGAAATTTCAACTTTATTAAATAAATAAATATGCCAAAATCCTTGAATATAATTACTATTACCATAAAAAATAGTCCAATAATATTAATAATTACAACTAATTTGAAATCATAAAGACAATGTAAAAGCTCTGAGAAAATTGCCCCAAGACTAGCCCCGCTCCGGCTCTATGCCTCACCAGATCTACTTGCAACACCATCTGCTCACGTATATCGCGTATACGATCATCGCCAAACACAAGCAGATAGGGTGAGCTTAACAGATAAAACATATACAATTATATATACTCATATACAACATATCAATATAAATAACACAATCATTCCAAAGGATTTCCTTTCCTTTGATTCATACCACTTGGCCACAACTAGGTTATTCGTGTTCTACATCTTCTAGTGATTACTTCTAGGTGACTTGTTGCCATACCTATCGGCCACAACCGATAGAGCACGTGCAGGAAACCATGTTACGGATCAACACCGTAACGCTAGGTGGAGTTCCCAAATACGAACATAGTTCGCAACGTCCCAAGACTACCAAACTCGTCAATCAACTACTGAGGAGGGCAATCTACCTGGACCCATCCGTACTGGCCACAACCAACACACTCACACCGGCAACACTCGCCAACTCGAGCCACAACTCAAGAGTTCCTCGTGTTCATCCGTCATCCCGAGCCACAACTCAAGAGATGTTATTCCAAGCCACAACTCAAGGAATACGACGCGCTTTAACCCCTATCACGAGCCACAACTCAAGGGATACGTTCTGAGCCACAACTCAAGGAACACCAGCAATCCCACCTTTGAAGCATCACCATAAGCCTTGTAGATCACACCCACAGAATTAAGAACACCAATACTGCTGTAGTAAAATCGCTTGGTAGGGGACAGGTACCGCTAGGCGCTGCCGCTTCCAGATCGCTTGGCGGGGGACACGTACCGCCAAGCGCTAAGCGCCTTAGTCTTCACTGTCGTTGCAACTATCGCGTGACAGAACTTCCTATGCCGCCAGGCACCACGTGCCTTAGTATTTGCTAAACTGCAGACTCCGCCTGGCGCACCCCTCCATACCGCCAAGCGTCACCGAGATCCAGAACCCCCTATTTCTACGTTGTCGCTTGGCGAGTCGATCACCACCGCCAGGCGCTACACCAGTACTTGCGCAGTACTGATTTTAGTTCAGGTTCAAGCACACTTCACATAGGTTGCTCTCATTTGCTCTCATTCTAGAGTACCCCTAATGAAAGGCATAGCCATCTATAATTTTCCAGGCCTTATAGCACCTCACATGTGCATTCATCCCCTAGTCATATAGACCATCCCAAGCATGCTCAAACAAAATATAAGTAGCAGCATTCTAACAATTTTAAGCACATGATCTTATGCACCAATGCAATTTAATATTGACAACCATGGCTTCACCAAACCAATTCTTCACATGTGACTAACCCAAAGGAACATTCAAATTGATAGAGACTTACCACATAACCCAATCATGCTTCATTAGAACTTACTTGAACTAATCAAGGGCTTATTCATGTATTTTACAGACTCCAAAATCAACAATACTAAGTAATTTATATATCTAGCTACTGACCTCCAAATCCAATCTCCACCGTTCAAAGTGAAGAACCACATGTTATAGACCACCTGTCAAAATTTCACCTAAATCAGACGGTTAACGAACCGGGAAATGCAGTTTTACAAAAACTGCGCGAACTAGAAAAATTGCCGGCGCCTAGCGCGCATAATTAGCAGCCTGGTGCCCGACGGGACTAAACTACCGCCCGGCGGTTACTGTTGTGCGAAAAGTACGAAAAACAGCGTTTTTCGTGAATCAAAACACCACAACCTCTGGTGTGGCGCCATGCGGCCAATTGGGTGCCGCTAGGCGGTTCCTACAGTTCCAGGAACCCATAAATTTTCTCAACACTTGCGAACATTATTGCAACCCCTACAATTCTGATTCCACTCGATTTATGATCCAATAGGCTGCCTTCACATGTTTATATTCATTATTCCTTCATAAGACTTCTCCATATACGAAATTCCACTAACCTTACCATTTAATCTAGTGTGACTATGAAATCCCCAATTCATCAACCCAACAATTGATATTCATGCAATTTTCACGCAATCGAACCTTCAATTTTATATACTTCAGTGAATTCGGGCTTCCAATCATTTCCCAAACAGTTGGCACTATCTTTTCTCCCCGAATATAATCAACCCAAAACCCCAAAACACTAAAATCGAGCAAAATTGACTTGCGTTGCCTGGAGGGTGTTCATCACCGCTAGGCGATTCATCAAAAACCTAGAAAACTGGGTGTGCAGTCACGTGTCGCCAGGCGGTTCCATCTTTGGAACCCCAAAATAACCCAGAAAAGGATGAGTCGCCTGGCGGTGGTTCATCGCCCGCCAGACGGTTTCTGGAAAATTCCAGAAACATGAAAATTACATGATATAGGCAGGTTATATACATCCAGTTTTTCATACATTTCATACCATTTAACAACACAATAAAAGTACGGTTCTAGCTCCCCTGACCTGGTTTCCTTTGCTTAAAACTTGAGTAGCCCTTGGTTCTCCCTTACTTCCAATAGTCTTCCTTAGTTCTCCTCAATTTAGCTTTAATGTCTCACTCAATACACTCACCTTACTCTGATTTTCGTATTCCTCTACCCATCCAACAAAACCAGCCACAAAACCTCTCTCTTTTTCCCTTAATTGGCCAATAATTGGTGTCTTAATGTGGGATTAATGATGCAAAACGAAATTACAATTAAACTAAGGTTAATGGCATTCAATTTGTTGTGTTATGATGGTTTTTCAGCCCTTCCTTGGCTGCTTGGGTTTCCTTGCCCTTTCACCTTCATGCCAAAGAACATTTTGGCAAAAAAATAAAGTTTAATTTGGGTTCACCAAGGTTTGAACCCCTCACCATGCCAAAGCCAAATCAATGTTCCACCATTTAACCAATTCATGTTTCATGATGATTAATATAATTTTATGATTATATTATCACTCAACATGCTCTA